>Ga0206925_1075_pt1 | contig 20770 bp, 25 predicted proteins | sample Alteio_BWOrgHeat_62_FD_152944 | JGI IMG/M metagenome (GOLD analysis project Ga0206925, IMG submission 152944) | Enriched cells from forest soil in Barre Woods Harvard Forest LTER site, Petersham, Massachusetts, United States -... | ecosystem: Environmental > Terrestrial > Soil > Temperate forest >...
GGAACAGAAACTGGTGGAAGCTGCATTTACAGCCTTGTTTAATGTAGCCGGTGCAAGATCGGCAGGCTTTTATTCTGTACCACTGGGTATGCTTGGCTATTGGATTATGATCCTTTATATGTTGCTTATGGTTATTGGTACGGCAGCCTCATCCGTGGGTGGGGGGATTAAAACTTCAGTTTTCTACAAAATCGGGAAAGAAGGATTTAAATTTAATGGCAATTCTTTTGGGCTGTTTGCAGCTGGTGTTATCATTGTCAGCATATTAGGCATTTATCTGACCAACACTTTATTTTCGTTACGCTCTATAAAATTTGAAATGCTTTCGGCCTTCACCAATTGCGGATTAAGTTATGGAATTACCCCTTCCCTTTCTCTCACAGGCAAGTATATCCTTATGGCTGACATGCTTTTAGGAAGAATTGGCTTCCCGGTTTTGATGTATTTGTATTTGAAAGTGAAGTCGGGCGTGAAGGAAGATGTTTTGATGAGTTGAAATCCTTAAATTACTAAGGGCCGAAAACCCTATTTAATAAACTTGACGATAGCCAACACACCACCAAGTATAGCTATCAACTGAACCAAACCAGTAACAAACATCGCTTTAAACATATCACTTTTCGTCTGTTCGATTTTCATCTCAAGTAAGTGAATTTCTTCTTTAACAGAACCTTGTAATAGATGAATATCTTCTTTTGTCGAATGGCCTTGAGTATCGTTCCTAATCCCTATTTCAACAACCTCTTCCACAGCTGATACAAATGCAGCAGCTTTATCGTCGGCAAGATTCAACTCCTTGCGAAAGAGGTCATATAAGCGTATCTGAATTGGGGTACTCATTAATTGCAAATATAAGCTTCGTCAATGTTTTTCAATAAATAATTTTCTAAATTGCACTTGAAAAGTTGACTTTTAAATTGAAAAATAACTGCGATGAAAGGCAAAATTTATTGGGTTGACGACATTTTTCAATATCATGGACGAGTGGATGAAGAATCTTGCCACATAGTTGCAAATATAGAAAATGTTGTTATTCAAGAATATATGATTAAATTCTTTATTTTAAAACATAATGTAGATGTCGGCAAAGTAGTAATGGTGAGTTACAATGTAAATTTAAAAAGTGATGACGGCATTAAATATATCGGTGATTGGAATGACGACGAAGACAGAGATTATTTTGGAGTAGCCAAATGTGAATTATACTCAAATAAATCCAAGTATTTTCTGTTTGGAACTTGGGAAGAATCTGGTACAGAATTTACCTGGTGGGCAAATATTCAAAAATAAAAAATATTAATTAGCAATTAGTTAGATAATTATCGTAAAAGAGCATAAACAAAATTATAGCCCCCAATTGGCATATGACTAGCACCACCGCCACCTCTTATATTAAAAAGACTATTTCCATGTTTTTCACACAAATAGGCTTCAATTTCATTAACATATCTAATTGAAGTACTTCTGTAAATTACAACCATTCTTTCCCAATGATCATTTCTTAAATGTTCATTAAATCTTTCTTGGGGAGGTCTGCCAGTTATTCCAATTTTAACATCATTATTATAGCGTTTATATTGGCCAATTGCTCTATTCAATTCAATTTTGACTTCATGCAAATGTCCTGTTGAATAATTTTCTTCTACTATTTTTGACATAATTACTATTTTTAGACCAATTTACAGATAATTAGCATTCTTAAGTCAATTACAAAGGAATAATTGAATATACTCGATTTCCCCTACTTTATGTATCTACATTTGAAAGGAAAACCGGGTGTGAAGGAAGATATTTTGATGAGTTGAAATCCAAATGGGGAAATTCAAATTTGCAATATTATCCATAAATTTGAATGAGAAAAAGGTGATATTATGACGGACAAACTTATCATTAAAAATATTCAGTTGCTTCCCGAACAGCTAAAAAAAGAGGCGCTTGACTTTATTTTGTTCCTGCAAAAACGTGTTTCGGATAAAAAAAATATCCCTGTTGCCAAGCGGAAATTTGGCAGCCACAAAGGAAAATATATCTTATCAAAAGATTTTGATGCCCCGCTTGAAGATTTTAAAGAATACATGTAATGCAGTATTTGCTTGATTCGCATACTTTTCTATGGTATATATCCGGATCTGGCGAGCTAAGTTCCAAAGCCAAAGAGATCATTGGCACTCCGGACAGCGAACTGTTAATAAGTATCGCCAGTCTTTGGGAAATCTCCCTCAAACATAGTCTTGGGAAACTTGAAATAAAAGGCACCTATGATTCAATTGCTGATGATCTTACAGAAAATGACATTGAAATATTGCCCATAGATTTTATTCATACCAAAGTGCAAACCAAGCTTCATCATTATCATAAAGACCCATTTGATCGAATAATCATAGCACAAGCATTGTCAGAAAATATAGACATAATCAGTAAGGATGAAATATTTGATCTATATTTCAAAGGGGAAGCTGTTCAAAGGATTTGGTAGTGCCTGGTTTCGATGCACGATTTAGATTCGATTAGCTTCGATAAGCCTTCAGATTTAGCTTCGCTGAGCCTCCAGATTTCTCCTGCCGTCGAAATGACAGGTACCTTTGCGCTTTAATTCTCCTTAATAAAAACTCGGGAACTTCTCCGGATTTGCCTCATTCATAATCTCATACACAGCCATAAATACATCATCCGGATTAGGCTTGGAGAAATAATCTCCATCAGAGCCATAGGCCGGGCGATGCGCTTTTGCGGTGAGTGTTTTAGGTTGAGAATCGAGGTAATAATAGCCTCCCTGCACTTCCAGCACCTGTTGCATTATGTATGAGGTACATCCCCCTGGTACATCTTCATCAAAGAACAGTACGCGGTTGGTCTTTTTAAGTGATTCAACAATACTACAATTTATATCAAAAGGCAATAAAGTCTGTACATCAATTAATTCGATAGATATCCCTGCTTCAGTCAGTTTATTGATGGCTGCTTTTGCAATATCAGTACAGGCACCATAGGTTACGACCGTTACGTCTGTTCCCTCAACCAGTATTTCAGGCACGCCAAGCGGCAACGTATAGTCAGTCAGGTTATTCGGCATTTTTTCTTTCATCCGGTAGGCGTTCAACCTTTCGATAACTAAACCCGGTTCGTCAGATTTTAATAGCGTATTGTAAAATCCTGCAGCCTTAGTCATATTTCGCGGCACACATACATACATACCCCTTAATGAATGAATAATCATTCCCATCGGCGATCCTGAATGCCAAACGCCCTCCAGCCTGTGGCCACGGGTGCGTACAATTAAAGGCGCTTTTTGCCCGCCCTTGGTCCGGTAATATAAAGTAGCAACATCATCACTTAATATCTGTAAGCCATAGAGCAAATAATCAAGGTATTGTATTTCAGCTATTGGTCGCAGGCCACGCATGGCAGCACCTATACCCTGCCCCATTATCGTGTTTTCGCGGATACCCGTATCTGTAATACGCAGTTCACCAAATTTATCCTGCATGCCTGCCATACCCTGGTTTACATCCCCAATCTTACCTACATCCTCTCCAAAAGCAAATATGCGCGGATCATTGGTAAATGCAGTTTCAAAGAATTTTACCAGTACTTCCCTGCCATCTACCATGGGTGCATCTTCTGCGTAAGCAACCGGCACTTCATTTACTTTCAATGCCGTACCACTATACAAGTCAGAATTATATCTTTCGGCATTTTCTCCTGCCGCTTTATTTTTCCAGTTCAGCAATTGGGTTCTTGGTTCACTGTTTCCATCTTTCCGGCTTCGGAAAAGCACTTCAAAACAGGCTTCTACATTGGTTCTGTTATCGACATCAAGGGACGATTTCAGGTTTTCAGCCGTTTTTAAAATGTCATCCTTTTGAGAACTGTTTTCGGCTATCGTATTAAAAAGAGAAATTAATTCTGTACGCTCTTGTTTTACTACTGCTGTCGCATCATCAGATGCTGCTTTTTGTTCCTGGCGGGCAAATGCTTTTGCTTCTGCTTCTATGGCATCAAGTTCTTCAGCAGTTCCAATTTCCTGCTCCAGTATCCATTCGCGCATTTTCTTAATGCAGTCATACGCTTCCTCCCAGGCCAGCCTTTCTTTGCTTTTGTATCTCTCGTGAGAGCCTGAAGTAGAATGGCCCTGTGGCTGAGTCATTTCCTGGATATGGAATATGGCTGGGATATGGTTTTGCCGAACCCTTTCAATACCTGTTTCGTATAGTTTTACCAGCTCAGGATAGTTCCATCCTCTCGCCGTATATATATCGTATCCCTGTTTCTTTTCGTCATCATAGGCAAAACCACTTAGCACTTCGCTCAGGTTATCCTTCGTTATCTGGTATTTACCGGGTACCGAAATGCCATAGCCGTCATCCCAGATTGAAACGGCCATTGGCCCCATCAATACCCCTCCGGCATTAATACATTCCCAAAACGGGCCTTCTGCAGATGAAGCATTGCCTATGGTGCCAAATGCTACCTCATTCCCAAAATTGGAAAATCCGGTCATATGGTGCAGGTCTGCATTATTCCTGTACAATTTTGAAGCATAAGCTAAACCGAGCAATCTTGGCATCTGGCCAGCTGTTGGAGAAATATCTGCAGATGAATTTTTTATCTCCATCAGGTTTTTCCATTCGCCGTTTTCATCCAGGCTACGCGTGGCATAGTGTCCATTCATTTGCCTGCCTCCAGAGGCCGGTTCGCGCTCAATGCTGGTATCTGCATATAACTGGGCAAAAAACTGCCTGACAGTCAATTCACCAATGGCAAACATAAAAGTCTGGTCGCGGTAATAGCCGGAGCGAAAATCGCCTTTTTGAAAAGCTTTGGCCATGGCAAGCTGAGCGACCTCCTTACCATCTCCAAAAATGCCAAATTTGGCTTTCCCGGTCAATACTTCCTTGCGGCCCAGCAAACTGGCCTGGCGACTGACATTACATAACCTGTAATCTTCCAGCACCTGTTTTTTAAATTCATCCAGGCTTATTGCATTCTGTTCTTCTACCATCACTTCCGGGTTCATGCCAAATATTTTTACAAAAATACGCAGATCAATTTAGTTAATGAAGGGCGAATGTAAAAAAGGGTAAAAAGCCTTTTAATAAAGACTAAAGACATGTGAATAATAATGCAGCAATTACTAAAAATGGTTATTTTTGCATTATGGCACGCGTTGATGAAATAAAATCACTTCTTGTAAATTCACTACCGTCACTAAAAATGCGTTATCCAATTTCGAGGTTGGCTATTTTTGGGTCGTATGCCAGAGGAGAGGCTACAGATAACAGTGATATTGATATCCTTGTTGAATTTAATGGAGATATTGGCTGGGATTTTTTCGATCTGGCAAATGACCTTCAAAAACTGCTTCATCGAAAAGTTGACCTTGTTTCAGGTAAAGCAATAAAACCACATTACTGGCCTCATATTAAACCAGACCTTATTTATGTCTAAACATTATAACAAAGTTATAATTATAGACTTGCTTGATGCTGTTGAAACTATTCTTAATTTCACCTCCGGGCTTAACTTTGCAGACTTTCTCGCCGACCGCAAAACCAGGGACGCAACCTATAGAAATATCGAAGTAATGGGTGAAGCTGTAAATAGGCTTTCGGAGGACTTTATTATTGAGCATCCGGAACTGCCATGGTCAAAAATGATTGCTACCAGAAATGCACTCGTTCATGGATATGACCAGATTGATGATCAGATAATCTGGAATATTGCGACCCAAATATTGCCGGATTTAAGATTGCAAATTTCATCTCTTCTGGAAAGTATATAATTGGATTTTTTTTAGCGGTTCAATTTTATTTGCATCATAATCCTCTTCCTTTTGGCATTTATCTTTAGAAAATAGGCAAGTTTTTTTATCAGTCTTCTTGTTTTTCAAATTTATTGTCGAATTTTAGCCGTGAAACAAAATATATAAATGGCAAAAAGCTCTTAAATGAGTCCCCCGGTGCCTTAGCAACAAAAAAATGTAATACTAAAATAACCGGATTATGATGTACCTATTTACCTTTTTGCCTTTTTCAGTAGCCTGCCTGGCGGCTGTACTTATTTTCAGAAAAGCGATCTTAAACCTGGTTTATATCAGGAAAATACTTTGGACAGTATCAGCAGTAAGTACGATATTAATTCTCATTGAGGGCGCCCTTTACATGAGCCAGGCCAACCCAGATGCCAAAGAAATGCTCTATGCCATTTACATTAATCTGCCAGTTGTACTTCTTATATTGGGACTGAGCCTTGTGATCCAGTTCATGGATTTTGTGAACCCTAAATAGCTGATATGGCCTTTCAAATTGCATATATTTGCAAGGCATGAAATATTCAAAGCAGTTATCCGCAGGTGCTAATAATACAGTAATTGCCTTATCCGATACTGAAGCTGCAAAGCTTTTTATTGGTGACACGAGATCGGATATTGGCTCTGAAGCCGAAAAAATGAAGTTTGCCAATGCTATAAATGGTTTGGTTGTAAAATTTATCAGGCTTGATTATAATGAGACCCTCCAGGCAGAAATGCTCGTGATGGAACGGATATACCCTATTGATTACAGGGCTTATGAATATGAAAAAAGAGAACTCTGGTATTCTGTTTTTGAAGACGAACTGAATGAATTGCATAAAGCCGGCTTTATACACAGGGATATCAAAAGACCCTCAGGACTGGAGGGAATGAGTTTTGACAATATCCTGCTTACTAACACAGGTTTACGATTGATAGATGTTGGCATTTCTGCCCTAAAAAGCCAGGTTGGCGATACGCTTTTTGAAAAATATCTGGAGGTCGAGCAAAAAGAGATGCTACTTTTTAGGGATTATTTCTTGAATAGATGAGGGGAAGCCTTGCTTAATAAAAAAGGACAAATAACCTGATAAAACAAAACTTGCAAAATGAATTTAGCCCTTGAGCATTTCGAAAACGGTAATACTAAATATGCGCTAAAAGATTATCAGGGAGCGATCAAGGATTACGATAAAGCAATTGAGCTGTACCCTACATATGAAGTTTATCATAATAGAGGAAGTGCTAAATCAATGCTGCAAGATCATAAAGGTGCTAAAATTGATTATACCAACGCAATTGAAAATAATCCAAATGAGATTGCCAGCTATTACAACAGGGCAATAACAAAAACCAAACTAAATGATAACTGGGGCGCATTGGTAGATTATAATAAAGTAATAGAGCTTAACCCAAAATATAAAGATGCATATTGCAATAGAGGGGATGTAAAATTCAACTTAAAGGACTATGAAGGTGCAATGATGGATTACAATAAGGCATTAGAAATTAATCATTACGATACTGAAGCCTATAATAATATTGGGAATCTAAAATATGACCAAAAGGATTACGAAGAAGCTTTAAAAAACTATGATATTGCAATAAAAATTGACCCAGGTTGTAGGCCACTTTATTTCAATAGAGGAAATACAAAATATAACCTGAATGATCTCCGAGGAGCAATATCAGACTTTGACAAGGCAATAGAACTTGACAATCAAGATAAAGAATCATATAACAATAGAGGCGTTACAAAAGCAAAACAACAGAATTTTCACGGCGCAATTGCTGATTGTACTAAAGCCATAAAAATAAACCCAAAATATGCAAACGCATACTACAACAGAGGGAACGCAAAACTTGATCTTAAAGACTATCAAGGAGCTGTAGAGGACTATAAAAGAGCCATAGATATTGAACCTGAGTTGGAAAAAGCTATTAATAATAGGGAAATTGCGAGGGATAGAGGGAAGGATATTTTGAAAGATGTCGCTGATTATGAATTAAGTATGTAGTTCCACAAAAAAAATGGAAGAATTTATTAACAAGGGATTTAACGAATTATTTCTTGCCGAAATGAGCAAATTTGATAGCCGTAAATACGCTTATGAAATTTTCTTTAATGCTGATTTTGAAAGATTTTCAAAGATATCACAATTTTATTTCAATGAGAATGGTTCGGGTGCATATAATTATATGCGTAATACCTATCACTCTTGGAAGAACAATTATGTTACCCCAAATGGCATGTCAACATACAGGATTATTTCAAGTACATGTACCACTTTTACTATTGACGAGAAATTTGTTGAAGCTTACACACTACTTGGGAATTTTATCAAAAATGGATTTCCGAAAATAATCCAATTAAAACAAGTAAATAAAACTTTTGAACAAATTATTGAAAAGATCAATTCCTTCGATCTCGAAAAAACTTCCTCCTACTCAAAATACATATATTCTAAAGTCGAAATTATTGAATTTCAGTCTTATGTTAAAGAGGTTTTTAAGTATTATACTAAGACAATTTTTGAAAATTTAAATGTTGACCTTGAACTTTTTAAAAAAGTTTATACGGATATTAATACAGCATTTTTAACAACCTCATTTCATACTTATCTTTTCAACATTGAAATAAGTATTCATAATGTAGTCAATAAGAAATTTGAGATTAAAAAAGTATTTGATTTAGATCATGCAATTTCTTTTAAAAATTTGCTTAGCAATAAAATTGCCTTTTTTTCAATTAAACAAGTTTCTCAAATTTCAAAAGCGAATGACACAACAAAAATTGATGCCATCCTATCTGAAAATGAAATCGAAAAAATTGTTTTTAGAAAGGTCGAAATCGAAAAGTCAAATTTAGGCGGAACTGTTGACCTAAACTTAAAAACAAACAGCGGGATACTCAAAATCAGCTTTCGCATTTTATCACCAAAAGAGAAATTAATAATTACAATAAGGATTATAGTGTTCCTAATCGCAAATATTCTAATCGCAAATTATTTCATCTTAAAAACCAATCAGTTGTTTATCTTTGTATGTGGTTTGTTTGTTTCATCATTCTTAATATTGCCCATTTTAGGGGATATAAATAAACTAACTAAAGATTTATTTAAAACAAATAAAGATGGAAGAAAATAAAAATTTAAAAAAATTTGACATTGATTCCTTACCAAGTTTCTTCAATGATTTGACTAAAGAACAGCAATCTATATATTTAGAAAAGCTTGCGATGGACAATGCAGATTTGAAAAAGTTAGCTGGTGAGAAAATGATTAAAAGCAAAATTGCCGCAAATGACATGGATACTGACATTGAATTTCTAAGTAGAATTGAAACAGATAATAAAGTTGTTAGCGTTAAAAGAGAATATCAAACAGGCTCTGGTAACTTAGTTTTAAACTTAAAAGGAGGCGATAAGAAATTTCTAATACCAATCCTAATTGTAGCAGGATTAATTGTAATTGCCATTCTCTTATCAATTTTTCATTAGCGTTTAAATACGGGATAACCTTCCTCCCCACCACCTTCTCCTCAATCCCTCCCCAAAAATGCCTCTTGTTTAAACAAAAATTTGTATTTTTGAACCCAGATTGTTAGCCATAATATGACCAACGTAAAAGTAAAAGGAAGCGGGAAATTGTTTGATAACAAGGTTCTCGAATTTCTAACCCGTACTAATCCGATCATTATTTTGGGGATGTATATCCCGCTTTGTTGTTTTCTGATGTGGTATTTCTATAACTACATCACCCCGTCAGCCGGTGTGCTTACCCTTGTTTTTTTTATAGGCTTTTTCAGCTGGACATTCTTTGAATACATCCTGCACAGGTATGTATTTCATTTTATTAATGAATCAGTCTGGTCTAAACGTTTTCATTATTTTGTACATGGTGTGCATCATGAATATCCGAAAGACAAGCAAAGACTTGTAATGCCTCCGGTACCCAGCATCATTATTGCAGGTACCTTCTTTTTGTTTTTCAGATTGATCATGGGCGATTATGCATTTCTTTTTTTTAGTGGTTTTATGATTGGCTACCTTACGTATGCCATGATCCATTATTCCATGCATGCATTCAGGCCGCCACATAACTTTACGAAGTTCCTGTGGGATTATCATAATATTCATCACTTCAGGCATCCTGATAAAGCTTTTGGGGTATCAAGTCCGTTCTGGGATATGGTTTTTGGCACCTATCCACCAAAACTTGTGAAAAAACAAGCTACAGTTGACAGCCATTAATAATGCAATTGGCAAAACTCTATCATTCATTCATTCTATCAATCTATCATTTTTATAATTCATGGCAACTGTAAAAGTAAAAGGTACCGCAAAGCTGTTCAATAATAGATTCCTTGAATCACTCACCCGGACCAATCCTGTTGTAATTCTTGCCTTTTACCTGCCCATTAGCATATTCCTGGCCTGGTACTTTTATCATTATTTCAGTCCATCTCCATTAAAACTTGGTTCCCTATTTATTGGAGGATTTTTTACATGGACCTTTTTTGAATATATCATGCACCGCTTTATTTTTCATTTTATTACGGAGGCAGAATGGTCAAAGAAATTTCATTTTTTTGTACACGGCGTGCATCATGAATATCCAAAAGACAAAGACCGGCTGGTAATGCCCCCGGCTGCCAGTTTATTAATTGCAGGCGTATTCTTTTTACTGTTTCATTTGATTTTGGGAAGCAGCGCATTTGTATTTTTCAGTGGATTTCTGATCGGTTATCTTTGTTATGACCTGATCCATTATATCCTTCATGCCTTCAGGCCACCACACAATTTCACGAAATTTCTTTGGGAATACCACAATATTCACCATTTCAGAAATGGCGATAAAGCTTTTGGTGTTTCTTCACCCATATGGGACCATGTTTTTGGTACATATCCGCCTAAGATCGTCAAAAAATCTTCTCAGGCTGGGAACCACTAATTTTCTCTAACCAATTATGCAAGTGGTTAAAATCTTATCCCGAAAAAAGGTATTTGACCGCTTTTTTGGGGTTGATGAACTTGAAGTAAAATATGGACCAGATGCCGAACCGGTAAAACGTAGCCTGGTAACGGCAAAGAAAGCTGTAGGTGTTCTCCTTCATCATAAAGAAAAAGGCTCTATTATCTTTTCTAAACAGTACCGGCTTGGGGCTATTGATCATGAAGATCCTTATGTCATTGAAATTCCTGCAGGCGTTTTGGATGAGGGGGAAGATCCTGAAACCTGTGCACGAAGAGAAGTGCTCGAAGAAACTGGGTATGGTGTTTCATCGTTGCAGCATATAGGATCTTTTTACAACTCTCCCGGATATACTAACGAAAAAATTGATCTTTACTATTGCATTACTGACAGCCAATTACAACAGCACCAGGGCGGCGGACTGGAGGGTGAACACGAATTTATTGAAATTGTAGAAATGCCTTTCAAAGAAGCGCTTGCTAAAATTGATACCGGTGAAATCTGCGATGCCAAGACGGTTATCGCACTTTACTGGCTGGAGAGAAGGTAGCGGGAATTGAGTATTGGGTATTGAGAAAGGGCTGCATAATGGTGTATTTTCAACCTCGTCTTTCTTATAGTCGTTTTAACCAATAATCCAATTACACATTATCTTTGCAATGTAGGTCCAACGATAAACGACCAACTAAAAACGTTCAACGGGTAATAACCTTCAACTAACAACGATCAACTAACAACTTAAAAAAATGATTCAAGACGCTTTTGACTTTAAAAACTGGATCAGTGAAAACAGGGATAAACTAAAACCACCTGTAGGTAACCAGGAAGTATATCCCGGTAATAAGGACTTTATCATAATGGTAGTGGGCGGCCCAAATGCACGTAAAGATTATCATTATAACGAAAGTGAAGAGTTTTTCTACCAGTTGGAAGGGGATATTGTTGTTAAGATCATTGACGATGGCAAACCAAGGGATATCCATATCAAAGAGGGTTCTATTTTTATGTTGCCTGGCAAAACGCCACATTCACCTCAGAGAGGGCCAAATACTATTGGTTTAGTGATTGAAAAAGTACGCAGAGATGGTGAAATTGATGGCTTTCTATGGTATTGCGAAAACTGCGGCCAAAAACTCTATGAAGAATATCTTGAAATGACGGACATTGTTTCGCAACTTCCGCCTATCATGAATCGTTTTTATTCTAATATTGACCTCTGCACCTGCTCCAATTGCGGGCATGTGATGGAAGATCCGAAGAAAAAATGAGGCAATGTGATGATGTGATAATGTGATAATGCAAAACCAAACAGCGAAATCATTAAATCAGTAAAATTTGTGATTCAGACAAATAACCAACTTCCTCCTAACTTCAAAATAGACGTGCATACGCATATCCTGCCTGAAAAATGGCCTGATCTGCGTGAGAAATATGGTTATGGTGGATTTGTGAGACTGGAACATCATAAGCCCTGCTGCGCCAGGATGCTGATTGATGATAAATTCTTCAGGGAAGTGGAATCCAATACCTGGGACCCGAAAGTAAGGATTCATGAATGTGACCATACACATGTGAATGTACAAGTGCTTTCTACAGTGCCGGTGATGTTCAGTTATTGGGCAGAGCCTGATCATTGTTATGATCTGTCGAGGATGCTGAATGATCATATTGCCAGTGTGGTAGACCAGTATCCCACACGATTCGTAGGTTTAGGTACTATTCCTATGCAGGATGAAAAACTGGCCATAAAAGAGCTTGAAAGATGCGTTAATGAATTAGGGCTCGCTGGGGTGCAGATCGGTAGCCATGTAAACAACTGGAATCTGGATGAGCCAGCTCTTTTCCCGATTTTTGAAGCAGCTCAGGAACTTGGCGCTGCCATATTTGTACACCCATGGAATATGATGGGCCAGGAAAAAATGCCAAAATACTGGCTTCCCTGGCTGGTAGGTATGCCTGCTGAAACCAGTCGTGCTATATGCTCAATGATTTTTGGCGGCATATTTGAAAGATTGCCTAACCTTAAAGTCTGTTTCGCGCATGGTGGTGGGTCTTTCCCCTCAACTATTGGGCGAATTTCTCATGGTTTTGAAGTAAGGCCAGACCTTTGTGCCATAGATAATGATGTGAACCCGAGAGAATATATTGGACGTTTTTTTATTGATAGCCTGGTTCATGATCCTGCTACTTTACATTTTGTAAAAGAGCTTTTCGGGCCGAAAAAGATAATGCTGGGGTCTGATTATCCATTCCCGCTTGGTGAACTAATACCCGGAGAGCTGATTGAATCTATGGATTTTAGCACTGAAACCAAAGAATGGATGCTTTATAAAAGCGCACTCGATTGGTTGAACATGCCGCATGAACAATATGAGAGGTTGGGTTTGGGAAATCTTTCCCCTCAAAGCATGCTTCGAAAAGAAGCCAGCTAGAATTGGTAAATAGTAAATGGTGAGTAGTAAATAGCAAATTATCTACTTTGGTATTTAGCTAACAAAATCCATGGGGTCTGAAATTTTCCGGTAAATTTGCAGCCAATAAATTCAAACGCACACATTTCCATGTTCCATTTCGAAAATTCACTTGTTTTTGCAAACCATTTGGATGCAGAAGATACCCTTAAAGAATATCGTTCAAGGTTTTACATACCTCAAAAAGATGGAAAAGACCTGATCTATTTCTGCGGTAACTCATTGGGACTTCAACCTAAAAAAGCAAAAGAATATATTGACAGTGAGCTGGAAGACTGGAAAGAACATGGCGTAGAAGGACATTTTGTAGGTAAAAGGCCATGGTTTTCCTATCATACGCCATTTGAGCAACCGGTAAGCCGGCTGGTTGGTGCATTGCCACACGAGGTAGTTATTATGAATTCACTGACGGTAAATCTGCACCTGATGCTAATCAGTTTTTATCGCCCAACCAAAGAAAGGCATAAAATACTAATTGAAGGCGGTGCATTTCCATCTGACAATTATGCGGTTGAAAGCCATCTCAGGAACCATGGATACAATCCCGATGAAGCCTTAATTGAATTAACTCCAAGAGCAGGTGAATATACTATGCGCACAGAAGATATCCTTGATTTGATCAACAAGGAAGGGGATTCTATTGCATTAATCATGCTTGGAGGGGTTAACTACTATACCGGCCAGGCATTTGATATGGAAGCTATTACTAAGGTTGGGCATCAAAAAGGCTGCCTGGTAGGGTTTGACCTTGCACATGCGGCCGGCAACCTGAAACTCAGGCTCCATGACTGGGGTGTTGATTTTGCCGTTTGGTGCAGTTATAAATATTTGAACTCCGGCCCTGGTGGCACTTCAGGGGCATTTGTCCATGAAAGATGGGCCAATAGCCCTGAAATTCCGAGGCTTGCAGGCTGGTGGGGTTATGAAGAAAGTACCCGTTTTAAAATGGAAAAAGGATTTAAACCTTCCTATGGTGCCAGTGGTTGGCAACTCAGTAATGCGCAGATACTTCCTATGGCGGCACACCTTGCCAGTCTAGAGATCTTTGATGAAGTAGGCATGGATGCACTTAGAGCCAAAAGTGATTTACTGACCGGATTCCTGGATTACCTGATCAGGGATAATATGCAGAAGCACAACGAAGAGAGCTTTACCATCATTACCCCAGCTGCTCCCAAAGATCGTGGAGCCCAGATATCTTTATTAGCCCTCAAAAATGGCAAAGAGTTATTCAACAAACTCACATCAAAAGGTATCATAGCTGACTGGCGCGAACCCAATGTTATCCGTGTAGCCCCTACCCCACTTTACAATACTTTTGAAGAGGTTTTCAGGTTTGTTGAGGTGCTGTTTGGAAAATAATTATCCTGGTTTTTTTATTTTTGAAGGGTCCTGACTTGTATGAAACACATCAATTATAATGATCTCCCCTTCAGTTATTTTGTAAATTATTTTGTAGCTCCATTTATTTATTGACCTGTAATTATCGGGTTCTCCTGATAACATTGGTTCTTTAGCAAATTTTTCAGGATTATTGTCTAAACTGGAAGCTATTTCAAATAATGTATTCTTTACTTTTTTTGCTGCGCTTACTGAATCCTTTTTTATAAATCATGTATTGACTTAAGAGATTCAATTGCATGATTATCCCAGATAATCCTAATTTTCCTTTTTACCACGATTCAATTTGCTTCTTTACTTCTTCATGCGTAGTAAACTGTCCTTCTTTAACCCTTTTTGAAGCGGCCCTTGCCCGCTGAATTATTTTTTCCCGTGTTAAAACTTCACCAGAAGCTGTATACCCAACAGGTTCATCTTCATTGTTTTCAGTATAGGATTTCATAAAAGCAAAAATACCTTGAAGTGCTTTTTCATCAATTTCGTCAACATATTTATGAACTTCTTTTCTAATTTCAGTTAAACTCATATATCCTATTTTTGAACTTAACAAAGCTAAAACATTTTATATTTCAATTATCGCAAAATTTGCATTTTTGCACTACTTTTATTTCCCAATCATCATCTCTCTGATATACTTCACAGGTGCACTGCCGTAGCTTAAAAACTTCTCATGGAAGGCTTTAAGATTAAATTTATCCCCTTCCTTTTTCTTGAGTTCTTCCCGCAAATCATATATTTCGCTATAACCCGTGAAATAACTGCACAATTGTACTTGTGATAAGGATGCCCTCCGCATTTTTCCTGTAGCTTCGGCCTGCTGCTGAAAACCTTCATTGACAAGCAGGTCCATGGCATCTTTTTCGCTCAGGTTCTTCACTTGCAGGCCGTAGTCAAGAATTGTATTGCAAACGGAACGTAAATGCCATTTATAATACATTAACCATAGCTCTGGGCTGTTTTCTCCATAGCCTTCTTCAAGCATCATCCGCTCACAATATACTGCCCAGCCTTCTACCATGGCGCCATTGCCAAACAGGCTCTTGATCAGGCTTGGTGATTGATTGCTATATACCAATTGGGTATAATGGCCTGGAATTGCCTCATGGATATTAATGATCTGCATGGTGTACTTATTATACTCACGCAGAAAGCTTTCAGCCTTTTCCGGCGTAAAATCTTTCAATGACCCTACATTATAATAGGTGTTCGCAGTTTTATCATAAGGCCCTGGTGCATTTATCGAAGCCACAGATACACCAGCCTGGTAATTCGGCGTCTGCCTTACCACCAATGGCTTTTTAGGATCGATATAGAGCAGGTCCTTTTTATTGATAAATGCGATCAATTCAGGCAATTGTTTCTCAACAGCTGCCTGGAATCCGTCTCGCGATACATGCATCGTTGAAATCGTATCCAGCACTTTTTTTATCAGTTGCTTTTGATCAGTTGGCATGGTTTGACTATTAAAATATTTCGGCCAGAGCTGGGTGGCCAGTTTTGCCATTTCGCCATGCAATTCATCTTTTCTTTTCAACGCCTTGGCATAGATAGTTTCAGGCGTATAGCCTGATTGAATATCAAATTCAAACTTCTTATCATACAGCGTTTTCCCAATCCTGAAACTGCGGGCTGTGCCTGTTTGCTCGTTCAGTTTCGTGCGAACCTCTGTTTGCAGCCATGTTACATATTGATTGATGGCATCTGTGGCGTATTTGGCTTTTACCTGTATTTCAATTTTTTCGGCATCACTTAGTTTTGATTGTTTTAAAGCATCTGACAACATTGATCCGAATATCTCAAGCGACCCTTTATTTTGCTCAATGGCCAGGTCGGTATGTACAATGGTCGGTTTGCTAATGTTTTGTTCTGCCGCTTTATAATAGGCTACCACATTGTTCAGCTTTGCTTTATAACTGTGCAGGCGGTCTTCCAGCGGTGCATATTTTTCTGAAAGCAATAAGGCAAACCCCTCACCAACATTATAACCTGCCGGGTTCCATTCATAAGCCTTAAAATCAGTTACATTCCATTGCAAAGACTCAAGCTGATTTTCTATTAAATGATAATCTATCTGGTCATTTTGTGATAAAGCTTTAAGGTCAAAACCTTTTAAGGTATCCATATAAGATTTGCAAAAGGCTAGTTCTTTGTCCCTTTGCTGCTGATTCGGAACCACGAGTATGCTATCATATTTATGATAACCCTGGCTGTTCGCCCACTCCGGGTAAACTTTCCAAAGTGCTTCTATAAAATTGCTTTTAAATGTTTCAAAGTTGCCTTTCGGTTCCTTTTTTACGCACGACGCAGTAATTGCCATGGCCAGGATGATGATGCTTGCTTTTTTCACGGTTTGTAGATTTTATATTTCCAAAGATAGAAAGAATTAGTTGTTGGTTGATAGTTGATCGTTGTTGGTTTTTATAAGTTAACAAGTAATTGAAGTCTGTCACTCATTTTTGCCATATTTCTCAGTTCCTCCTCATGATTAATAGAGGTTAAAAGTTTTGAAGTCACCTGATTTGTCCTTTTTAGACAGGTAGTGTAAAACTAAAAGTTGACCCAACCCCCTTTGTGCTTTCAACTTTAATTTCACCGTTATGTGCTTCCACTATTTTGCGGGAAATCGCAAGCCCAAGGCCGGTACTATGTTCACCCGCCGTTGTAGTTACACTGGTTCTTGAAAAGAACTTGAATAATTTACCCAATTCATTGTCCGGAATGCCCGGCCCCTGGTCAATTACTGAAATTGTAGCACAGTCTTCATTTGTTTCCAGCCTCACAATAATTTTTGTATCACTTAGAGAAAACTTAACTGCATTAGAAATAAGATTATTAAGCACCTGCTCAATGTATTGGGGATCAGCCCTTATCATGAGATTGTCAGAACATAATTCTTTATCAAGCCTGATTTTCTTTTTCTCTGCAAGGTGGATATTGAGCATAAGGTTATTATCAATAATACTTACGAGATCAACTGGTTTTGCTTTTATCTCAAGCTTTCCAGATTCTATTTTCGAAACATCAAGTATGTTATTAATGAGGCCCATCATATAAGTACTTGATTGTTTGATCATATTAATAAAACCCCGCTGCGTATCTGAAAGTATATCCGCCGATTCATCAATGATAAAATCACTAAGGATAAGGATATTGCCTAATGGATTCCTAAGGTCATGGGCAGCCATACCCAACAGGTAATTTTTCTCTTCATTCAGTCGGTTTAGTTCTGAGTTTTTGGCCTCAAGTTCTTTTTGCTGAGATATTAATAGCAAAATAGTAGCTACTTTGGCGCGTGTTATTTCGATATCCAGGGGTTTAAACAGGTAATCAATGGCACCATCTTCCAGTCCCTTGATTACATATTTTGTGTCCTTATTAATCGCTGTAACAAAAATGACGGGTATTTTGCTTGTCCTCGGATTTGATTTAAGAATTTCAACAGTTTCAAAGCCATCCATTTCAGGCATTTGTACATCCATCAATATCAGGCTGAGTTCTTCTTTAAAAGCAATCTTCAGGGCATCATTTCCAGACAGGGCAGTAAAAAAAGTCCTGCTTTCGCCTTCAAGCATGTTTTTAAGTGAAAATATGTTTTCTTCCCTGTCATCAACAATAAGTAAATTGTGCATCATTAAAAATCACCAGATTTAAAATCAATATTCAAAATGTTTAAAAACTGGGAAATGGCATGCAAATCTAAAATATTTTGATTAATTCCAAGAGAAATTGCTGATAAAGGCATTTCAGGCGATCTGGCAGTTTCTGGGTCTTGTACAATAGCAAGGCCACCTTTGTTTGTGATGGACTTAAGCCCTGCGGAGCCGTCACTATTAGCACCAGTTAGTAGTAAGCCCGCCACCTTATTGCCAAACGCTTCGGCAGCCGTTTCAAATAGGATATCAATAGAGGGCCTGGAATAATTTAATGGTTCAGAATAACTGTATGAAAATGTTTTGTCTGGTTCTATAAGTAAATGATAATCCGGAGGCGCTATATAAATATTACCCGGTTGTATGATTTCCTTATCAACCGGTTCTGATACTCTAATTTGAGTATGGCCGCCTAAAATAGCGGGCAAAAGACTTTTACTGCCTCGCTGCTGATGAAGTACAAAAGCTATGGGCAGCTGAAAGCCATCATCCAGGCCTTCAAGGATTTTAATAAAGGCTTCCATGCCTCCGTTTGAGCCGCCAACTACCAATAAATCATATATATGTTTATCTTTTGCCATTATTAATTATAGCTAATTCACGCTATTTTTTTATAGATTTTTTCATTTTTGTCTACAGGTTCAAATTTGCTTTCTAAACTACTGAACTGCAACGATTCTTTTGAACCAAGCGCAAGGTATCCGAAAGGGGCCAGGCTTTCATAAAACAAATTTAATACCCTTTCCTGCAACTGCTTATTGAAATAGATTAAAACATTGCGGCATACAATAAGGTTGAATTCATTAAAAGAACCATCGCTTACAAGGTTGTGCTGCGAAAAAACTATATTTTTCTTAATGTCTCCATTTAAAATTGACATATCATATTGCGCGGTATAGTAATCTGAAAATGAAGATATCCCGCCCGCTTTAATATAGTTGGTTGTATACTCTTTCATCAGTTTCATGCTGTATACGCCCTCCCTTGCCTGTTTTAATACTTCGGGGTTTAGGTCCGTTCCATAAATTGTTGTTTTAAACAAACCACTTTCTTTAAGAAAAATGGACATAGAATATACTTCTTCGCCTGTTGAACAACCGGCATGCCATATTTTGCAGTGTGAATATGTCGCCAGGATAGGAAATACTTTTTCTTTTAAAGATTTAAAAAATCCCGGATCCCTGAACATTTCAGTTACGTTTACGGTAATCTGCAATACAAAATCCGCAAATAGTTCCGGTTCATTCAGGAGATGGTGCTTCAGGTCAAAAAATTGTCCAAAGCGATGGATTTCACAAAAACGAATGATTCTTCTTTTTATGGACGCTTCCGAATAGTTTGAAAAATCATATCCATATCTTTTTTTTACCTGGTATAGCAGTAAAATTATTTCTTTGTCGGTTATTTCCATTTTGGAGGGTTTGGGGAATTTCAAATAAATATCTAAACATATAATCTAAAACAATCATGATAACCATACACGAATTAAAGACATCAGCTTGTTAATATCAACCGGCTTAGAAATATAATCAGAAGCACCTGATTCAATACTTTTTTCACGGTCACCTTTCATTGCTTTTGCTGTAAGTGCAATTATAGGTAGTTTTTTATATTTATCCTGTCGCCTGATGTGTTCGGTCGCTTCATAACCATCCATTTCGGGCATCATAATGTCCATTAATACCAAATCAACATTTTCATTTTCCGAAAGTTTCGATATCGCTTCTTTACCGTCATTGGCTATAATAACCTCGAGTTTATATTCTTCCAACACTTTGGTTAAAGCAAAAATATTCCGCATGTCATCATCCACCAGCAGAATCTTGTTCCCTATTAAAGAGGCTTCATCTGAAAATGATTTCTTTACTTTAGAAACCTGGAAATTACCGGATTTTTCTTCCCTTACTTTGTTAAGAAAAAGAGTCGTCTCATCCAGTAACCTTTCCTGAGATTTTGCAGATTTAACAATAATGGCATCAGAATATCGGCTTAGCTCATCATTTTCTTTTTGGCTAAGGTCCTTATTGGTATTAATAATAATATGAATATGAGCGAGATCCGGGTTCAGTTTTATTTTTTTTATTAGTTCATTTCCTGTCATATCCGGCAGGCTAAGATCAGTAATAATGATGTCAGGCACTTTTTCTTCAATTTTTTCAAATGCCTCTTTACCAGTTGCCGCAACCACACATTCTATACCTTTATTTGAAAGGACTTTTTTAAGAACCATGCTTTGTATTTCACTGTCTTCAACAATCAGCGCAGTCTGTTTCTTTTCAGATTTTGAATCCCATATATTTTCAAAAATATTACCCAGCCGATCGGTAGATAAAGGTTTTTTAATAAATTCAACTGCACCCAATTGTGGAGCCAGTTTATTTTCATCATCATTGCCTGACATAATATGTACAGGTATATCCTTTGTCTGGGAATTTTCCTTCATTTTACGCATTACGGTCCAACCATCCATGCCCGGCAACCCGA
>Ga0206925_1076_pt1 | contig 20622 bp, 19 predicted proteins | sample Alteio_BWOrgHeat_62_FD_152944 | JGI IMG/M metagenome (GOLD analysis project Ga0206925, IMG submission 152944) | Enriched cells from forest soil in Barre Woods Harvard Forest LTER site, Petersham, Massachusetts, United States -... | ecosystem: Environmental > Terrestrial > Soil > Temperate forest >...
TCAAAGAAACCTGGAAATCGTAGTTTGGAAAGAGGATAAATATTTTGTGGCTCAGTGTCTTGATGTAGATGTTTCGAGTTTTGGTGAGACAAAGGAAATTGCAGTGAGCAATTTAAATGAGGCTCTTGAATTATATTTTGAGGATATAGATCCAATTTCAATTTCAAAAATTGAAAACCCGGAAATTATCCATTTGTCAGTTAAGTATGCCTAAGCTACATTCTTCCCTTTTGATAATAAAAGTATTAGAGAGAAATGGATTTATATTAATCTCTCAAAAAGGCAGCCATATTAAACTGCGAAAAGAAGGGAATCCAGTTTTGACAGTAATTGTTCCTTCTGGAAGAAAGGAAATTCCAGTAGGAACTTTTCGCTCAATTTTGCGACAGTCAGGTCTTGGCCAATCGGATTTTGATTAGGCTTAATTTTCCTATATTCCTCGTTTTTTACCAGTCACGCCTCTTCCATCTTTTTAATAAACTTTTCTGTATCAGTAAAATGCCCTGTTCTCCACTTTTTTATAGCAATGTGCATTCCGGAATCTTCAATTTTTTCGTCTGAAAGCAAGCGACCTTCTATATTTAATTTTGCGGCTAACTTCAATAACAGCTGCATATCAGCTTTTGATTTGGTTTTTAATAACGCAGTTTCCATTATTCAAATTTACAATAAAAGTCAAACCTATAGAAAATTCTACATCTAATTTACTGCAATAGTTTCGGAATTTTTAAGATGCTGAATTGTCTGATTTTTTATAATTATCACATCATCAAATTGCCCCATCATCAAATTATCACAATATCTCCGTAATTTTGCATAAATATTAAAAGATACCATGAAATTAGCCATTGTAGGCGCAACGGGGCTTGTAGGGCGGAAAATGCTTGAGGTCCTTGAAGAATCGAATTTAAAAATAGATGAATTATTGCCGGCGGCTTCTGATAAGTCGGCCGGACAGACATTGTTTTTCAAGAACAGGAACTGGACGGTAAAGACTGTTCAGCAAGTGTTGGATGCCAGGCCTGATGCGGCATTGTTCTCTGCGGGTGGCAATACTTCCCTGGAGTGGGCGCCAAAATTTGCCGCTGCAGGTATTACGGTTATCGACAACTCATCTGCCTGGCGGATGAATAAGGATGTAAAACTTGTAGTGCCAGAGATAAATGCAAATGAACTGACGGCAGAAAATAAAATTATAGCCAACCCTAATTGTTCAACCATACAGCTGGTAATGGTATTAAAACCATTGCACGAAAAGTACGGTTTAAAAAGGGTGGTTGTTTCAACATATCAATCTATTACCGGCACGGGTGCTAAAGCAGTCGCCCAGATGGATGCCGAGCGGAATGGAACGGATGTGGATGCCATATATCCATACCCGATTGATAAAAACTGTATTCCACAATGCGATGTATTTGCAGAAAGCGGTTATACCAAAGAGGAATGGAAAGTGGTTTTGGAGTCCCGTAAAATTTTAAGTTTGCCTGAACTTCGTGTGACAGCTACAGCCGTACGTGTACCGGTTGTAGGTGGGCACTCTGAGTCGGTAAATATAGAATTTGAAAAGGATTTTGATTTGGATGATGTACGTGATACCCTGAAAAAAACATCAGGCGTAATCGTTCAGGATGATCCATCTCACCTTGAATACCCAATGCCACTTAATGCGCATAACAAAAATGAAGTATTCGTAGGTCGAATCCGTCGCGATTTCTCGAATCCGAATACTTTGAATTTATGGATCGTGGCTGATAACCTGAGGAAAGGCGCTGCAACCAATGCTGTGCAAATCTTAGAGTACGTGGCGAAAAAAGGTTTGCTGACAGTTAACAAGGTACAGATACCAGTTAACAATTGAAACCAGGTGCATTTGTCATCCTGAGCTTGCGAAGGATCTGGCTTATTGGAAGAATAAATATTAATCAGATTTCTCCTTACGTCGAAATGACAGCATGGATAAAGTAATTACCGTTTTCGATAAGGAATTCGAAGTTTACATTACAGAAGCTGAAATCGCGGATCGGGTAAAAGAGATTGCCAGCCAAATGAATAAGGAACTCAGAGATACCAACCCGGTGTTTCTGCCCATATTAAACGGGTCTTTCTTTTTTGCTTCAGACCTTTTAAGGGATATTGATTTTACCTATGAACTATCATTTGTAAAGATCTCATCTTATGAAGGTTTGCAATCAGGACCGGAATTAAAAATGCTGATCGGGCTTGATGAAAGCCTCGCTAATAGAAACATTATTATTGTTGAAGATATAGTTGACAGCGGAAAAACAATATTTGAACTTAAAAAGCAATTAAAAGAAATTCACGTTTCTGATATAAAAGTTGCAACTTTGGTACTTAAACCGGCCTCACTAACCTATCCAGTCACTCCGGACTATGTTGGCTTTGAAGCAGCGGATGAATTTTTGATCGGTTACGGGCTCGATTTTGACAAAAAAGGACGACATTTCAAGGATATTTATAAAATAAAAGCACATTAAATTTATGCTTAACATAGTTCTGTTTGGCCCTCCCGGAGCGGGAAAGGGTACCCAAAGCGAAAGGCTGATCGCAAAATTCGGTCTTACACATATCTCTACCGGAGATCTTTTGCGAAGTGAAATAGCCAACCAGACAGAGCTTGGTCTCTCCGCAAAAAAATTAATGGATGTCGGCCAACTGGTACCTGATGAAACGGTAATCGGCATGATAAGTAATAAGTTATCTGCCAATATGGGTTCTGCTGGTTTTATTTTTGATGGTTTTCCAAGAACAGTTGCCCAGGCAGAGGCATTGGATCAGCTATTGCAGGAACATGCGACCGAAATTGTTTTGATGATCGCCCTGGAAGTAGCACCGGATGAATTAATTAAAAGACTGGTAAAACGCGGCGAAACAAGCGGCAGGACCGATGATAATGAAGAAACGGCCCGTAAAAGGATTGATGTCTACAATAAAGAAACCAGCCCCGTGGCCAATTATTATAAAGAGCAGGATAAATATTTTGCGGTAGATGGCATTGGCAGCATGGATGAAATATTTGACCGCATTACCTCCGTTATTAACAAGCAAACTATTTTGAATTCATAAATAATCCGGGCTAACTGGAATTATTTGACCGATTTAACGTTAGAGGTTAATCCTTTAAAGTGGTCAACTTTTTAAAAGTTGACCACTTTTGCCACAACCTATAACTTTCCGCAACCAACAACTATCAACTAACAACTTACAACTATCGAGACAAATTTCATTGATTATATAAAGATTAACTGCCGCTCCGGGAAAGGAGGTGCGGGTTCGCACCATTTTTTCAGGGATAAAATGAATTCAAGGGGTGGCCCGGATGGTGGTGATGGCGGACGTGGGGGCCATATTATCCTTAAAGGCAATAAACAACTCTGGACCTTGCATCATCTTCGTTACCGGAAGCATGTTATCGCAAAGCCGGGTGGTTTCGGGGGCGCCAGTGGTAAATCAGGCGCTTTTGGAGAAGATATTATCCTGGAAGTTCCGCTTGGCACTATTGCCAAGGATATGGAAACAGATGAAGTGCAATTTGAAATAACCGAAGACGGAGAAGAAAAAATATTATTGGCTGGCGGTCGCGGTGGATTGGGCAATACGCATTTTAAAAGCTCCGTACATCAAAACCCAAGATATGCCCAGCCGGGAGAAGAAGGCGAAGAACGCTGGAAAGTACTGGAGCTGAAATTACTTGCAGATGTGGGACTGGTTGGATTCCCGAACGCAGGTAAATCGACTTTGCTTTCTGTGATATCTGCGGCTACGCCAAAAATAGCCAACTATGCATTTACCACCCTCGCACCAAACCTGGGTGTGGTGGATTATCGTGATTATAAGTCTTTTGTAATGGCAGATATCCCTGGGATCATTGAAGGTGCCCATGAAGGCAAGGGTCTTGGAACAAGGTTCCTGAGGCATATTGAACGGAATGCAATCCTTTTATTCATGGTTCCGGCTGATGCCAATGATATTACCAAAGAATATCATATCCTGCTAAATGAACTCGAACAGTTTAATCCTGAATTATTATTGAAGGACAGACTACTGGCCATAACCAAATCAGATTTGCTTGACGAGGAACTCAAAAAAGAAATCATCCCGACCCTTCCTAAAATACCTTATACATTCATTTCATCCCTTACAAAAACCGGGCTGGTTGAATTGAAAGACATGTTATGGGAGCATTTGAACAGGAAGTATGAGTTTTAAAGGTTAAGTATCAGGGCACGGTTTTTGCAAATTTAATTCGGAATTACTGCGATTTCTCCAACTGCAATTTTTCGTAATTTCCCTGCGTTAATACTACAATGATAAAACGTTTCATCATCATACTGGCTGCATTTTTTGCTTTGAGTGCATTTAAAATGCCTGCCAATTCGACCGTTAAAATAGCACGGCTCAAATACAATGGCGGGGGCAACTGGTATGTGAGCCCTACTTCATTGCCTAATCTTATTTCTTTCTGCAACAAAAATCTGGGAACCAACCTGGCCCCCAATGAAGATATTGTGGAGAGTGATAGCAAGGAGATATTCAATTATCCGCTGGTACACATAACAGGCAATGGATTGATCACTTTTACAAGTGGAGAGGCTGATAACATACGTAACTATTTGATTGCCGGCGGATTTCTAAATATTAATGATAGCTATGGTATGGATGCATATATCCGGATAGCGATGAAAAAAGTATTTCCTGAACTGGAATTTATAGAACTGCCTTATAATCATCCCATCTATCATCAAAAATATCCTTTCCCTAACGGATTGCCAAAAATACACGAACATGACGGCAAACCTGCACAGGGATTTGGACTAATCTACAATGGCAGACTGGTATGCTTCTATAATTATGAGTGTGATATTGGGGATGGATGGGAAGACCCTGAAGTCCATCATGACCCTGAAAACAAAAGACTGGAAGCCTTAAAAATGGGCGCCGATATTATCCAGTATGTTTTTAATCAGCATTGAGTTAAGACAATATTCAACCCCTTCAGGGTTGTAAAATCTATTAGATTGTGAGCCATGGGTTGCACCCATGGTTATTCACATTGAACCCCTCCAGGGTTCGCCGAAAACACAATACTTCCAATTTACAATTAGATAATTACTTAATCCTTTTTTGAATATATTTTGTCAACCAAGCCTGAAGGGCTTGAATGTCAATAACCGCGGGTGAAACCCGTGGGAAATGATTATAAAATGAATCAACCCTGAAGGGGTTGAATGTAAATATTTTAAGTAGGTTTTACTTCACATCAAACGGAATAATTGCCTTGATACTGATATTTCTACCCATATCATAAATACCTGTTCTGCCCGTCACAAAGTTTTCATCAAGGTATTTTAAACGGCTCAGGTTGTTCTGGTAGGCAACATCAAAAATATTATTGGCCAGGATATGCAGGCTGAAAAGTTTGTGTCCTTTTTTATTGATGATGTCAGCTCCTACGCCGGCATCAAACAAAGTATATCCGGGGGTTGGCGTTTCCGTATTGCCTTCAAGCAATACCTGGTTTTGGGCAAAAAAGTATTGCATCTCAACTTTGGCATAACTATTCTCAAATATACCTCTCCGCTTTTTAAAATTAGCCCTTAACTCACTGTTGGTATGCACAGGCGGAATAAATGGCAAGTATTTGTTTGAATCATTAGTGGTGCTTTTATTGAGCGCATAAACGATGGACAAAGTATTTTCAAAATGGAGCCAGTCAAGCGGGTGCGGGTGAATATCAATACTCAGTTCACCGCCATATAACCGCGCGTCGCCGGATACATATTTAAAAGTCTGGTTCCCTGGAACAATGATTGAATCCGTGCCATTATGGTTCAGCAATTTCTGCAAGTAGATAAAATTCTGAATATCATTATTAAATACTTCCGCGTCAATAGATACATGGGTAGAAGTGAATGACAATCCCAGGTCTTCCTGCAGGCTAAATTCGGGTTTCAGGTTTGGGTCCCCGATATCATATCTTACCGTGCCATCATGTACACCGTTGGCAGATATCTCTGCAATACTTGGCGCCCTGTATCCACGGGCTATATTACCCTTCAGTAACAGATTCTCAGATACATTATAGGTAGCGCCAATACTGGCCGATGCCCCTGAATAATCTTTATTAAAAGCATTAAATTTGGTAATGGCACCCGCTTCACCGGCGGAAACTACCTGGTCATCCTTCAAATAAAGGGCATCTCCTTGTGTATTTCTTATATCGTACCTGATACCACCACTAACATTGAGCCGGGCAAATGATTTCTTGACATAGGCAAATCCGCCTGCATCAAAAGTCCGGTAATCAGGGATCAAAAATTCTGTTCCTTTATTTTCGTTTATCTGGTACATACCATTTACCCCGATGGTTGGCTCCCAGCCCTTAATGTCTGCAAAGGCATACTTAAAATCATAGGTGCCGGTTTGCAGAAAAAGATACAAACCAGGGACATTTATATTTTCAGGATTGCTGTATTCCCGCCTGATGCTTTGCTGATAACCAATATTAAAACTTAATCTCCCATCACCTATGGTTACATTGTTGTTTGAAAATACTTTATAGTGCTGTACGTGCTGGTGCAGGTCGCTTATTTTATAGGTGTTTAATTCATTATTAGGCACTACTACATACTGCGAGTCGTTAACAGGTTTGGTAAATTTACCCGTAGCAGAATCCCGGGTTCCATCGGGTATCTCTAGCAACTGATCGAAAATACTTACATTAATATGGGAATATCCCCATGACCTGTTTATACCCACTGAGCCATCAAGGTCCGTCTCATTAAAAGCTGTTCCATACACACGTCCATCGTATTTATTCTGGTAGTCTTCCGCGTTTTTATGACTGCCACGCAGCATCCAGGTATAGCCACCGGTGTTGCCAGAAACTCCCAGCGAATTACCAATGAGCCCGTTGTTGGTCTGGTAGTTGGAAACCAGGTCGCCAATGATATGCCCTTCCGGAGCATCTTTTGGCGGTAAAATATTTATTACACCTGCCAGGCCATCAGAGCCATATATTAAGCTGGCCGGCCCCTTCAATATCTCAATCCTGTCGGCTGAATATTCATCTATTTCAATGCCATGTTCATCGCCCCATTGCTGGCCTTCCTGGCGTACACCATCATTTAAAGTAATTACACGATTATAGCCCAGCCCGCGAATAAAAGGCTTCGACACGCCCGGGCCGGTAGTAACGGCAGATATACCTGGTATTCTAGATAATCCATCAATCAGGTTGGTACTTACATGGGTATTAAGATAGTTTTGATCAATAACCACGATAGGCATTGGGTTCAATTTTATATCCGTAGCATGAGATACACCGGTAACCACAATTTCACCCCCTTCAAGCTTGGTTTCTTCCAGTTCAATATCTTTCACAGTAACTCCTTTTACCTGGGATGAAAAATTGATGGATGTATAACCTAATACTTTTACCTCAATAATAAATTTACCTGCCGGTAGCCCGCTGATGGTATATTTACCAGCCGTATCTGTAATGGTATTTCGCTTGAGATCAGGCAGGTAAAGGGAAGCGCCGGGTATGGTTTCGTGAGTCGTTTTGTCTGTCACCTTACCTGTTAAGCTGTTTTGAGAATAGCCTTTTAAGGAAGTAATCAGGACTGATATTATAATAAAAAGGGCGTTTTTTGTCATGGAATGCATCAGTCCTGGCCGAAACTAATTTGGTAGCGCCCAATTTGCGCAAAATTTATGCCACAGGTGTCCAAGTCAAAATATTAAAAGGAATAGCAGGATTATTATTTATAATAGATATTGATAATTAATGTTTTAGCTGGAAGCGATACTTTGCGATTTATCTTTTTCATTTCTTTTGCTTAACTTGCGCCCCCCAAATATCTGCGGTAATATATGCATGTATTAGATTTTGAAAAGGAGATTTATGAGCTTGAAAAACAGCTTGAGAAGGCAAGGGAACTTGGCGGGAAAGCAGAACAGAACGGCATAAAAAATCAAACGATTGATGAATTTGCCATAAATATTGAAAAGCTGAAGAAAGAACTTTACAGTCATCTTACCGGGTGGCAAAAGGTTCAGATTTCAAGGCACCCCGACAGGCCATATACCCTTGATTATATTGAGAATATTACTGAGGATTTCATTGAACTTCATGGTGACCGCAATGTAAAAGATGACAAGGCCATGATCGGAGGTTTTGCCTCTATTGACGGCCAGTCGGTAATGATTATCGGTCACCAAAAAGGTCGAAATACCAAAGCGCGTCAATTCCGCAATTTTGGGATGCCAAACCCGGAAGGCTACCGCAAAGCATTACGCCTTATGAAGCTGGCGGAAAAGTTTAACAAGCCTATAATTACTTTTATTGATACACCCGGAGCATCTCCAGGACTTGAGGCCGAAGAACGTGGACAGGGCGAAGCCATAGCCATGAACCTGAGAGAAATGGCAACACTAAAGGTGCCTGTAATATGTATTATCATTGGCGAAGGCGCCTCAGGTGGAGCCTTGGGAATTGGAGTTGGTGATAAAGTATTTATGCTTGAATATACATGGTATTCTGTTATATCACCTGAATCATGTTCTTCCATTTTATGGAGGTCATGGGATTTTAAAGAAAAAGCAGCTGATGCATTACAACTTACCTCAGACAATATGCTTAAACAGGGTCTTATTGATGGCATTATAAAAGAACCACTTGGTGGGGCACATAATGATCCGGCAAAAATATACGCTACTGTAAAAGCAGAGATCAAAAAGCAATTGAAAGAACTTATGCCTATTGATCCTGACGCCCGTATGATGCAACGAATAGATAAGTTTGCAAACATGGGCGTTTATGAATCCAGTAAACAGTAAACAGTCGTCAGTCGGTAAAGAGGATGCTGTCTGGGAATAAATTGTAATTGGTATTTAAAAAGTTGCCTGGAATAATATAATGCTGATTGCAAAGATTATAGTTAAAATAAACCTTTTATTTTCTGATCTAAAGTCTGAATTCAGGATTTGGAGAAAGATTAGGTTTCCCAAAAACAACGAACCCTTAGATATATTGCTCCAATCTGTGAGCGATTATAAGAAAAACATACTATCTACAATTCAAAAAAAGGATATTGATCTTGTAGAGCAATCAAGACAGTTGATGCTCAAAAGCGATAAAAATATCACAAAGCAGGAATATGGCTCGGGGTCAAAAGTCTTTGAAAATAATGCCAGCGAAGAAAGTATAAGTTCCGTTTGTCGCATAGCAAGCAAGAAAAAGAGCGCGGCATTGGTATTATACCATCTTTTAAGAAACCAGAAACCTGAACATGCTGTTGAATTAGGCACCTGCCTGGGTATCTCAGCAGCCTACCAGGGGGTAGCGCTAAAAGCGAACGGAAAAGGCAAGTTAATAACCATTGAAGGTTCACCCGGAAGGGCAATCTTTGCAACCGAAAACGTCCATGAATTGGGTTTGGAAAAATATGTTGAAGTAATTCAGGGCCGTTTCCAGGATGTTTTGGAACATCAGTTGCAAAAGCTCCCATTTGTTGACTTTGCTTTTATTGATGGTCATCACCAGGAAGATGCTACTCTCAAGTATTATCAACAGTTATTGCCCTGGTTTAAAAAAGGCGGGATCATGGTCTTTGATGATATTTTCTGGTCAGCCGGGATGAACAGGGCCTGGCAAACCATTAAAAAATCAGGCAATTTCAGCGCTGTGATGGAGTATAAGGGGATGGGTTTCGTGATCACAGATTAATTGGATTTCACAGATTTCACGGTTTTAAAACGGTGAAATCCTTTAATCCTTCAAATCCGCGATTAAGATTTTCTTACTTCCCCATCACTACCGGGTATTCCGCTGCTTTCCAGGCGGTCATCCCTCCGAAAACATTATAAACATTGTCATACCCATGTTTTTGCAGGATACTGGCAGCAAGACTTGACCGCGACCCCCCGCCGCAAATGCAGAATATCGCATCTTCTTTCCCGGGAAGTTCTTTCAACCGGTCCGGGATATTGCCCAGGTAAATATGTTTAGCGCCTTTTATATGTCCATCAGAATATTCGCCTTCCGATCTTACATCTACAATAGTCAGCTTTTCGCCAAACTCCCGGAAATCACTGAGCATGTGTACCGATGCCTGTGGCAGGTCATCAAAATCATTACCTTTATTGGCCCATGACGAGAAATTAGGTTTCAGGTAGCCTGCGATGTTATCGTATCCTACCCTGATTAAATCTCTGACATTATCTTTCAATTTCGATTCATCATCAATAACCAGGTAAATAGGTTTATCATAAGAAATGAACCAGGCGCCCCAGAAACCAAGCTGGTCGCCCATGCCAATATTTATAGATCCTTCAATATGGCCACCACCATAACTGAGCGGGTGGCGCACATCAACGACCGTTTCTTTTTTATAAACGATTTCAGCAAATTCAGGCGGAGTCATTCCCGCAGGCATAGGTAAGCCATCCAGAATTTTAGGACCTTCTGAATTTATGGTTTTCATGCGAAAATAATAGTCAGGCAAGGGAGGAGAAACAAAAAGCAATTTGTCTATAAATTCCTGTTCGCTAAGTTCCTGCAGGTATGGATTGTATTTTCTTTCTTCCCCAAGGGTAGATGAACTTGCCTTGCTCATTCCTGCCCCACAAAGGGAGCCTGCACCATGGCCTGGGTATATTTCCAGGCTGTCCGGCAGGTTTTTGAGTTTGTTTTGGACGGATGCATAAAGCAATTTGGCCAAAGGCAATTTGTCTTCCTCACCCAATAAATCCGGCCTGCCAACAGAGCCTATAAACAGGAAATCGCCGGAAAGCATGGCAAATGGCTGATCGCCCGATTTTTCTTCATCATAAACCAGGAAGGAAAGATGTTCGGGCGTATGGCCAGGAGTATGCACTACTTCAAGACGGGTTTTACCAAGTTTGTAGCTATCGCCCTCTTTAATGGGGGTATGGATAAATTTATATTCAAATTTTTCACCTTCGTCATAAGATGATAGTAATAATTCTGCTCCGGTTTTTTGGGCAAGTTCCTTCGCGCCTGAGGCATAATCTGCATGGATATGCGTCTCGAGAATGTATTTTATTTTCAGCCTGTGTTCTGCCGCGTAGTGGATATATGTATTGATATCCCGTTCAGGATCAACAATAGCTATTTCTCCGGTTGCTTTGTCGCCAACAGCGTATGAAAAATGAGAGAGCCCTTTTGCTTCAAACTGATGTAAAATCATTTAATTTTGTTTGTGATTTTCGAACCGCAAATATCGGAAAAAGAAAAATAGCAAATAGTGAATGGTGAAGAGTAAATAGTGAGGGGTAAGGGATAAGTGGTAAGGGGTAATGAGACCTGCTGGAACAATACAATATAATAAAAGGTTAGTATTACGCATTAAGTAACATGAGAGATAATAGCATATTAACCTAATAACTTAATAACAAATCAACAAAAGATGATAAAAAGTATTTCACTTGCAATCTTAACAGGAGCAACTTTATCGCTAATGACCGCCTGCAATTCAGGGAATTCTACTGTTGACAGTGCGAAACAGGGTCAGGAAGCCAGTAAAGACAAGGCTCAGAATGATGATGATGTTTTTGGGGCTTATGTGGGCCTGAAAAACGCCCTGGTTGATGGCAATGCCGAAAAGGCTAAAGAACGAGCCGGGAATGTTAAAAAACAAATAGCCAGTGTGAAAGCGGATAAAATGACCCCTGATGAAATAAAAGACTGGAATGCACAGGCTGCTAAACTGAATGCAGACCTTGACCAGATACAGGGTTCTACAGACCTCAAGGGCCAACGTGCAGCTTTTAGCCATTTGTCAGATGATCTTTTAGTGAATATCAAAAAATATGGCCTGGCCAAAAGAACGGTTTACCATGATTTTTGCCCAATGTATAACAATGGTGCCAACTGGCTGAGCGAAACCAAAGAAATTAAAAACCCGTATTATGGCAAAGATATGATGGAATGTGGGGTAGACAGTGAAGAAATAGCGCCGGCGAAGTAATTGACCCAAAGTTGTCAACTTTTGAAAAGTTGTCAACTTAAAAATTCCACCTTTCAAAAATCTTATTACCTTTGTACCGTTGTGGTGGCAAATGTTGTTTCGTATAGACGGAAACATTGCCTTAAAAGGGAATCCGGTGCAAATCCGGAGTAGTCCCCGCTGCTGTAAGCTCTTTCATCGCTTTTTTCCAAATCAACAGCCACTTTTGCGCTTTAGGCGCGATGGGAAGGCCGGAAAAAAGCAGGGTAAACCAGAAGACCTGCCATAACAGTTAAAATTTCAGGCTTTCGGGAAGAAAGGCTTTGGATGAATGCATCTTTGTTCACCTATTGCTATTTATCCGGGTTTTTGTTGCTGTTAGTCTTTTTGCTGACACAAATAAACATAACAGATATGAAAACCCCAAACATTTACAAAGCCCTATTGATCATAGCATTTATGCTGCCATTCTTTGCAGCCAAGGCGCAAATTCCTTACGTGAAACAGGTCCTTATTGCCAATGGTGGCAATTTCGGCAATCCCGGAAATAAAATCACCATTGGATCTTATGATCCTGTTGCAAAAAAATACAAAATTTTTGATTCTGTTCCTGGCGGAAGCGTTACCCAAATTCTGGTTGATACCAACGGAACCGCTTATATGGCTACGGATAGTTTCCTGGTAAAATATGATTTAACTACCCTAAAAAGAACCGGGATTGTAGAGGCTCATAGTATCCGCTACCTTGCATTTTATAAGGATAATATTGGTGCCTCAATTGGAGAAGATGGTAATTTTAGTAATTTTAAAATGTTTAAAAAGAGTGATCTTAGTCTCGTTTATAGGGAAACCAAACTAAAAACTACCTGGTGTGAAGGGCTCACCATCCAGGGCGATTCTGCTTATATCGCCATGCAGGGTAGCTATCCATACAGAGATTCAGTTTTTCCATTCAAAGCAGATACCGGCAAAATTGGTGTTTTGGACCTGGTAAATATGAAAGTAAAGCGCACAATTTACCTTGATACCCTTACCCGTGGCCTGGCGCACATGTTCAGTGGGAAGAATTACATAGTGGCTACCACAGAAAATTACCCTCCTGATAATTCTTATATCTCAAAAGTGGATTTAAAAACAGGGGCTAAAAAAATAGTTGCAAAACCAATCATGTACTCACCATTTGCCCTTTATGACGATTCTTTGTATGCTTATTTTAACAGTGGCTTAACAGGATATAATGTTGTTGCACAAAAAGGATCCGGAAGTGCCATACCGGCACAGCAATTCCTGGCTGGCGCTTATGATACCATTAACAATCTTTTTTATCTTACAGGTCTTGATTTTACAAACCCAACTCTGGCCAGAGTATATAATCATAATGGCACAGAAACAGATTCATTTCATATTGGTGTTTCCCCACAGGGCATAGCCATACAATATGCTCAAAAATCAGGGATAAATGAAGCTGAAAACTTTAGTTTTGAGGCTCAATTGTTCCCAAATCCGGCTAAGACAGACTTGTATTTAAGCGGCATTAATATGAAAAATGCTTCTATTTCCATCTCTGATATTGCAGGCAAAATAATTTTTACAGAAAATAAAGATTTGTCACAGCTTCAGGCTCTGAATATCCCGGTAGAAATGTTACCTATAGGTGTTTATATCCTGAATGTACGTAATTCTGAAGGAACATTTTCAAAGAAATTCATTAAGAATTAATTCCTGATGCCCAGGCTAATCAAACTGCTTTTAATCGCATTTATTTCAATCTGGGGAATAACTGAATCTTTGGGGAATAACCTGCAAATCACAAACCTGCAGGTTATTCCATATCACAAATTATCATTCAATATAAGCTGGGAAAACAGCTGGAATTTAGACAGTATTAACAAACCCGATAATCATGATGCTGTCTGGATATTTTTAAAATATCATGACAACAGCGGCTGGCATCATCTTGAACTTTCACCAAATGCGGCTGACCACCAATCAGATTCTCTTACCGTTGAAACAGTTACGGATGGAAAAGGTGTTTTCCTGAAACGAAAATCAAAAGGCGGCGGAAATATTATTTCTACAAACGTAACCCTGAACTGGACTACAACTGCCCTTTTGGGAACTTATGACTTTAAGGTTTTTGGTATAGAAATGGTTTGGGTGCCGCAAGGCAGTTTTTATATCGGGGATGGGGCCAGCTACAATACTCTGACACGGGGCGATAAAATGGTGCCATATAAAATAGGATCAGAAAGTGAAATAAAAATCGGCGAAGATTCCTTAAGCTTGCTTGATACCGGTGCCAATGCACCTGCGGCTAATATACCAGCGGTGTTCCCTAAAGGATATAACGGATTTTACTGTATGAAATACGAAATAACCCAGGAACAATATGTTGATTTTTTGAATTGCCTGAGTTTTCAACAACAGGCATCACATGTCACTATTCCACCTGATGCGGCTCCAGGGTCCTTTGCTTTTGGGGCAAGCATGCTGAACCGAAATGGAATTGTTATTGAAACAAGTGGGAAGGCTGGATTTTTACCCGCTGTTTTTGCATGCAATGCCTCCAACAATTCTGTTTACAATGATGCCATTGACGGGCAAAACAGAGCATGCAACTTCCTGAACTGGAATGACCTTGGAGCATACCTTCAATGGGTAGCCCTAAGGCCAATGACTGAACTGGAATTTGAAAAAATATGTCGCGGGCCAAACAAGCCTGTGAAACAGGAATTTGCCTGGGGTACTGCATTATTCCTTGATGCCAATACTTTGCTAAATGATGGAACAGACCAGGAACATGTGAAAGAGAACCCGGGAGGTGATACTGGGCTAGCAAGCTATGGATATGCCGGTCCGCAGGGGCCCTTGCGGGCGGGTTTTGCAGCAAATGGAACCAGTACCCGGCTAAAAGCCGGAGCGTCCTACTATGGGGCAATGGAAATGAGCGGGGACTTATGGGAGTTATGTATTGTTTTAAGTAAAACCGGTTTAAATTATTCCGGGATTACCGGGAGTGGCGATCTGCCAGATAGCGGATATGCAAATATGCCAGGTTGGCCGGGTAATGATGCAATTGGCGCAGGGCAACGTGGAGGCGGATGGAATAGCGGCATATCCGGGCAATTTCGGGATTTAGCGGTATCTGACAGGTTTTATATAACCCTGATACCAACCCAGAGAAGAAATACAACTGGCGGTAGAGGTGTGAGATAGATCGCTGCCTGAATCGCGGATTAAACAGATTTATAGATTACACTGAAAGAATGATTAAATGAACAAAAGTAAAAATAAGCATATCGCGAATTCCCCTCTAAAAAGAGGGGTTAGGGGTGTGTATTTACATACAATTGGAAGTACCCCTAAATTGTGTATCATGGCCTTAATCTTCATCTTCTTTCCCCCCTCCCTCAAAGCCCAATCTGCCTATTATGGCGGGCAGGGAGATGGTTATGCAATGGCTGAGGTTCACAATATTGTACTTGGCATTGACCCTTCTGTTAATAATAGTCAATACATTAATTTATTCCCAAATCCTGCCACCAATACCCAGAACCTTGAAGTGGTGTTTAGTCAGCATTATTCACTAAAGATTGATATTATAAATATATTGGGAGAGACAGTATTTTTTCAAAAATTTGAACCGGATAAAATTATTATTCCAATGGCTAGTTACAAGCCAGGGACTTATCTCGTTCGCTTAAGTGATGGTTCATCTATTTATTACCGGAAATTAGTAATAGCACAACCATGAAATATGTGGGGATTATATTGTTTTTGGGGATTATTTTTGGCTCAAATTCACTTTCAGCCAAAAAAAAACCTGAATATGATACGCTCAAACCCAAAGAAGTAGAACTTATTGGCATTCGAAACCGCGAAAAAGCACTACTCAAAACAGTTTCCATTGATTCAACAGATATTGCTGATCATCAGTCTGCAACACTTGCAGATCTTCTGTCACAAAGTTCAGTTTATATAAAAAATTACGGGCCGAGTATGGTGGCTTCCGCAGGGTTCAGGGGTACAGCGGCCGATCAGACCAAAACCTACTGGAATGGTATTCCATTGAACTCATCCATGTATGGCATTCAGGACCTTAATTTAATCCCTGTTTTTTTGTTGGATGGGGTGGATCTAAATTACAGTGGTTCAAGTCTTTTGAATGGGAGTGGTGGATTTGGTGGCAGCCTTAATTTACAAAGCAATACGACCAGGCCAAATAATGTTGCCGAACTGGTGTCAACAGTTGGTAGTTTCGGGGAAATAAAAGATTATTTAGGCGTGAATTATGGTTCGCAAAAGTTTTGGGTAGGGACAAAAGTATATTACGAATCGGCCCAAAATAATTTTCCTTATATCAATACTTTTCAATGGGGCAATCCGCATGAAGCACAACAGGATGCATCAACGTATCAGTACGGCATTTTGCAAACTTTCGGATGGCAGGCCAGTCCTAAAGATATACTAAAAGCCAACTTCTGGTACCAGTATAGCGACCGCAACCTGCCACAAACCATGATTTCAAATGTGAACCACGAATACCAGGATGACGAATCCTTTAGAAGTGTGATTTCTTATCGCCACTATGATGCTGGCTATAACTGGGGGCTGGATGGGTCATGGGTGAAGGAATATCTGTTTTATTATAACCAGTTGTCTGATATTAATTCCGCAAGTTATAATAACCGATATGAGTTGAAAGGTAGTTTTAATCCTGAATTTAAAATTCCTTTGGCCCTGAAGGCAGGTGTTGAAGATGTGGAAGAAACAGCCAATACATTGGAATATTATGGCGAACGGATACGAAACCGGGCATCTGTCTGGGCTGATGGCAATTATGAACTATCAAAACACTGGCTGGCAGGGTTGATATTGCGTACAGAAACTATTAATTTTAAAATGCCCCAGGTGGCTTTTACAGGTTCGGTTTCTTACAAAGTTTTTCAAAACCAGGCATTGGTTTTTTATGCCAATGGCGGACATAATTTTAACTATCCCAACCTTAATGATCTGTATTGGTACCCGGGTGGTAATCCGAATCTGCAGCCGGAAAATACCTGGTTCGGTGAGGTTGGGGCTTCGTCTTTTCTTCAAATAAATACACACAATGAATTGCAGGCAGATGCTAGCATATTCAGCAACTGGATAGATGATTATATCCAATGGACCCCTGCAGGCGGCAGCTATTGGCAGGCACAAAACCTGAAAAAAGTTTGGTCGAGGGGTGTAGAAACAAATATCAGTTATACCCATAGCTGGACTGATTCAAAATTATTGATAAAAGGAGGCTGGCAGTTTACACCATCTTCTGATCAAAGCCTTACTTCGGCTTACGATCAGAATTTAGGCAAGCAATTGATCTATATTCCGTTATATACTGCACAAGCTATGGCCAGGTATTCCATTAAGAAATATGAATTCTCGGCAGAATATACCTATACTGGTGCCCGGAATACAACCGACCTTCAACTGCCGGGTTATTCATTAGTGAATGTTTTTGCTTCAAGAAATTTTAGTTTTAAGCAATTTAAATTTAACATTTTAGCGAAGTGTAATAATGTGTTTGATGAAAACTACCAGGCCATAATATGGCGACCGATGCCCGGTAGATGGTGGGAAATAATTTTGAGAGTAGTTGTCTGAATCAGGATTTACAGGATTTTAGGATATACGGGATTTTAAAAAAGATTATTAAAATGAAAAATGAATTTGTCAAAAAAATAAACAGGTTTTTAACAATTGTAATCATTGGGTTTTTTGCCTTTTCCTGCAAAAATCCTGACAATCCGCAACCTGCTGCCTCAGGTAATTACCAGCATGGAGTATGGATTATTAATGAAGGTGGATTTGGTTTTGGAAATGCTTCAATAGATTTCTACCATAAGGATAAAGACAGCCTTGAAAAAAATGTATTTGAGAATGTAAACGGCCATCCGTTGGGGGATGTTTTGCAGTCGGTAAATCACTGGAATGGAAAATATTACCTCGTAGTTAATAATTCAAATAATATTTTGGTTGTGGATGATAAAACATTCAAATTGGTTTCTGTTATAAGCAACCTGGTTCTGCCAAGGTTCATACTTCCAGTCATTCAAAAAGCATATGTAACAAGTAATACCTCAAAAGAAATCACAATAATAGATCCTACAACTTATTCCATTATCGGTCATATTCCTTTTAATCCAAAACCTGATTCTGCCTGGGCTAGCTGGACCGAACAAATGGTTTATTACAACAACAATATTTATGTGGCCGCGGTGAAAGCCGGAAAAATTCTGGTGATCAATAACCAGACCAACCAGATAATGGCAACCATAAATTTAAGTATCGGGGTAAAAGACCTAGTAATAGATTTAGATAACAATATTTGGGCCTTATGTGACGGCACATTGGCCACGCCATTTATTCAATCAAAACTGTACAGGATTAATCCGCAAACCAATACGATTGAAAAAGAATTTACTTTTCCCGGGGCATCTTCCGGGGTTGGGAACCTTACCCTGAATGCTACTACAGATTCTATTTACTTTGTAAATGGCGGAATATATAAAATGGGAATTCATGAAACCGCATTGCCTTCAACCAGCCTGGTAAGTGGTAAAGGACATTCATTTTATGGCCTTGGGATTGACCCAACTGATCATTCTATTTACGCTGGCGATGCACTTGATTTTACGCAGAACGGCCTGGTATTTCAGTATTCTTCAAACGGGCAACTAAAGAAAGTGCATAAGGATGGGGTGGGACCAAATGGGTTTTTGTTTGTACCGTGACCCAGAAATTATTAGTAAGCAGTGATTAAAGATTCCAGCGGAATATTAAGTTTTTCGTGTAGCGCCCGGATCATTTTTAACGTAAGTTTTCTTTTTCCGGTTAATATTTCAGATTTCCGGCTGCGATAACCAATAATGCTACTTAATTCACTTTCTTTCAAGCCCATTTGATCTAGTCTGAATTTAATAGCTTCTAAAGGATGGGGTGGAGCTATTGGATAATGTTCTTTTTCATAGGCCTCCACAAGAGTAAACAGAACTTCAAATTCATCCTCCTCGGGGGTATTTTCAGGGGCTCCCCATAGTTCTTCAATTCTTTTTAATGCGGCATTGTAGTCATTTTCCGTTTTTATGGGTTTTATATTCATAATTAAATATTTATTGAATCTATTTTGTCATATTCTTTGTGTGTTCCTACAAATCGGATAAAAATCTTTCCTTTTGCAAATAATATCATAACAATCAGCCGATAATGATTGCCTTTTATATTAAAAACTATTCTGTCATTTCCTAAAATACTTGCTGAGCCGAACTCTGCTTTAATATCGTTAAAAGATTTCCAGTCTGCCTTTAATGCCTCATCATACCATGCCTTTAATGGTTCTTCTGAATCAGGATGTTTTCCCCAAAATTCTTTCAGTGTACGTTTAGCTATTATTCTCACAACAAGACAAAATTAATAAATGTTACCAAAATTGTAACATTTATTTTTATATTGTTAATATTCAATATAATACATTTATTTGAGTAGGATGGCAAGGGGTATGCAGTTTTTAACCATTGCCAACCCTAAATTTAAATATAAATATTTGTATATCAAAATATTATATTAATATAACTACCAAAAATAGCCCAAAAAGTGACAACCCACTGCTAACCCTATGCGCAACCATTTAATGTTATTACAGGGCCAATTAAATATGACACATAAAATTAGAAAATGGTATTTTTCCTTAATCTCCCCCACCCTCAGGCGCTACTTTTAAAGAATCTTTTTGGAGTTGTTTTGTGGAATCCTTTGGCATGATGGTGCGGCAATTGTAGGGTTTGGTAATGGGTATGGTAGGTTTCGGGAAATAGCCCATCGTAAAGCCCAACGATTTATCAGCATATACTTTTTCCATGAACCTTCCGTAAATCGGCAAAGCAGTTTTGGCCCCCTCTCCCAGCGCCGATGTTTTGAAATGGATACAACGGTCTTCACCACCCACCCACATACCAGCCACCAGCTCTTTGCTAACCCCTACAAACCATCCGTCTGAGTGATTAGAAGATGTACCGGTTTTGCCACCAATTTCGTTGCCCTTAAACATATCCTTAAACTCCCATAGCGCCTGAACAGTGCCTCCTGGCTCTTCCATACCACCTCGGAGCATATATGTCATTAGATAAGCTGTTTCTTCACTTACCGCGCGTTTGGTTTCAGGGTTAAATACATGCAGCACCTTACCATTACGGTCAACAATTTTGGTGATAAAGGACGGCTCTGTATAAACACCGTGGTTCATAAATGAACAATAGGCGCTCACCAGTTCGTATAAAGACACATCGCTTGAACCCAGGCCTACACTTGGCACCGTATCAAGTTTGCTTTTAATGCCAAGGCGGTGTGCATAGTCTATTACCGTTGTCCAGCCTATTTTTTCAATTACCTGGGCCGCAATGGAATTTACAGACTTGCCCATTCCTCTTCTTAAGGTCATTTCCTGGCCAGAAAAAGTATAATCTGCATTATGTGGGCTCCAGGTCTTTTTCTGACCCTTTTCAGTATAATGAATGGTAACGGGAGAATCTCTTAACTTATCACAGGGGCCCCAGCCATTTTCAAATGCTGACGCATATAAAATCGGTTTAAA
>Ga0206925_1077_pt1 | contig 20446 bp, 18 predicted proteins | sample Alteio_BWOrgHeat_62_FD_152944 | JGI IMG/M metagenome (GOLD analysis project Ga0206925, IMG submission 152944) | Enriched cells from forest soil in Barre Woods Harvard Forest LTER site, Petersham, Massachusetts, United States -... | ecosystem: Environmental > Terrestrial > Soil > Temperate forest >...
AGCATCAGAATACGCTCCTTTTATTTTTTTGTTTATCCTTTTTTTATGCTCATGGATTTTGCCAGAGTACCAATTTCGATCCTGGTTCTCCCGTTTATCCCTTCCTTGAACGTATGGAAATAAAAAGCGGTAATCTTAACAATCAGCTTTTTCTTGATATACAGCCGGTACAAAGGGCAGAGATAAATAACAATGTTTTCTTTTTAAAAGACACTGCAGGTTTGAAACTGACGACTGCAGACAAGTATTGGATTGATTATCTCCAGGCAGAGAACATTGAATATTCCGGGCAAGCCTTGAACAACAGTAAAAAACCTTTTTTGAAATATTTTTACGAGGGCAAAGCCAATTTGTTTCAATACCAGACAAAAGATTCAGATTTTCAGATATTTATTAACCCCGTTATTGCATTAGGATATGGCAAAGAAAGGGATTCTTCAGCCTACCGGTACCAGGACACCAAGGGGCTGGAGGTAAGGGGAAGCATAGATAAACATGTAGGTTTTTATACTTACCTTACTGATAATCAGGAATTGGTGCCGGGATATATTCAAAACTATGTAAACCAGAATAATGTAATACCTGGCCAGGGATACTGGAAGCCCTTCAAAAGTACTGGATACGATTATTACACTGCATTGGGGTACATTACTTTTTCTCCGGAAAAACATATCAATTTTCAGTTTGGCAATACCCAGAATTTTATAGGAAGTGGCTATAGATCATTGCTGCTATCCGATTTTGCACAGAATTATCTGAATTTGATGATTACTGCCCGAATATGGAAATTTCAATACCAGAATATTTTTGCACAGTTAACAGATAACCAATTCGGCATCAGCCCATACCCTATAAAATATGCGGCTTTTCATTACCTGACTTATGATGTGGCTCAATTTTTTAATATTGGACTTTTTGAAGGGGTAATCTTTAATAACGGTAACAACCCGGGAAGAGGCTATGATTTAAGTTATCTTAATCCAATAATTTTTTATGATGCCGTGGTGAATAACAATGGCGCTGCGGATAAAGAAACTGCCGGTGCCAATATTAATATTTTGCCATGCAAGAACTTCAAGATATATGGTCAATTTTTGCTCAATGAATTCCAGGCACACCAGATTGTAAGCAGCAATAACTGGTGGGGTAATAAATATGGGATACAGGCAGGTTTTAAATGGATTGATATTTTCGGTTTGGATAATGTTGACTGGCAAAGTGAATTTAACCTCGTACGGCCTTATACTTATACAGCAGCCAGTACATCTGATAACTATAGCCAATATGGCCAACCTCTTGCTGATCCGCTCGGCGCTAATTTCAGAGAGTTTATCAATATCATCAGGATAAATACCTTCGGGCCATTTGATATAAAATTAAAATACATATTTATACAGCAGGGTAAGGACAGCCTTGGTGGTACAACCGATTATGGAAGCAATATATTTATTTCCTATAAAAACCGGACAGGTGATTTCGGGATACAGATGCTGCAAGGTGTATTAACGACCACAAATATTGCAGAACTTGTTGTAAGCTACCAGGTAAGGCATAATCTGTTTCTTGATTTTAATACCCTGTACCGAAATGAAATAAATGCGCAATATAATAGAACTACATTATATGCCGGAGTGGGTGTACGTTTGAATTTTATGCAAAAAAATTATGATTTTTAGATTAATAGGAGTCAGGGGACAGGGGTCAGTGGGCTGTCGCATAATTATTTGATTTGGATCCAATAAGAATAAGAGTAAACAAATGAATCAGAATACAAAAACCGAAAATCCAATTCTTGTAGAACGCTACCGAGGCCAGGTGCTTGAAAGTTTTCATCGTGGCGCTATTTGTATGGTTGATAAAGATGGAAAAGTCATTTATTCGGTAGGTGATATTCACCAGGTTTGTTTTCCGAGATCTGCCTTAAAGTTATTTCAGATTATTCCATTGCTTGAAAGTGGGGCAGTAGATAAATTTGGTTTCACGATGGAAGAAGTTGCAATCATGTGCGGATCGCATAATGGTGAGACAGATCATTTAAGGGTGGTAAATAGTATTTTGAAAAAGATTGGGCTTGATAAAAGCAGGCTAAAATGCGGGGCGCAATATCCAACCTTAAATGAAGACCGGAACGCCCTGATAAAAGCTGATATACATCCTGACGATGCACATAATAACTGCTCCGGCAAACATGCAGGTTTCCTGGCTTATTGCGTTTTTCATAATCTCGATTTAGACACGTATCTGCAACCACATCATCCCATGCAGATGGCTATCAAAAAAATAACAGCAGAAATGCACGAATATCCTGAAGAACATCTGGATACATCAATGGACGGTTGCTCTGCGCCGATATTTTCAATACCGGTTTATAACCAGGCTATTGGGTATAAAAACCTGACATATCCCGATAAATTTGGTAAAGTGAGAATTGAAAACTGCAAGACTATTGTTGAAGCCGTTACCAGTTATCCTTTTATGATCGGGGGGCATAAACGTTATTGTACAGAAATGATGAAAGTTTGCGGCAGCAGGATTTTTGGAAAAACCGGAGCCGATGGGATATATTCTATTGGATTTATTAAAGAACAGATAGGCTGTTGTATTAAAATTGACGATGGACTGATGGGCCCGCAATATTCTGTTGCGCAGGAACTCATTGAGAAAACAAATATTTTTCAGAAAGATCAGCTTTCGTCTTTATATCATTATATCGAATCGCCAATTGTGAACTGGAATAAGTTTACCACCGGTGTGCAGAAAGTGAATGAAGAGGTATTTGATGGAGTGCCAAGACTTGGTTAAAAGTTGAAGGTTGGGTGACGCAGAACAAAAGTGTACTTAATAACTATTTTGTGTAATCCTGAGTTTGCGATACCTTCGTATCCTAATTCTGCAAATACACCACCGCTTTAGTGCTAAAAAACTCTTCTTTGAAATATTGAGATAAAGGGAAAACTTGTGCACTTGTTCCAAAAGGAGCCAGTTCTTCCACCAGGTCACCACCCTTGAGATAGAGGACGCCATTTGGCAATCCGTTAATATCTTTGGTTTTTATTTTCTTGCGGATCCAACCATAAAAAGCATTCATTTCTGTTACTGCTCTTCCGGTAATAAAATCAAAAGTTCCTGTAATATCCTCAGCCCGGGTATGATGTGATCGAACGTTTTTTAATCCCAGTTCTCTGGTGATTTCACGAACGACCATTATTTTTTTACCAATGCTGTCAACCAGGGTAAAATTTACATTCGGGAAATAGATGGCCAGCGGAATACCCGGGAAACCGCCGCCAGTACCAACATCAAGAATCGAAGTTCCATCTGCAAAACGTATTACCTTGGCAATACCCAATGAATGAAGAATATGCTTTTCAAATAATGAATCAATATCTTTTCTCGAAACAAGATTTATTTTCTCATTCCATTCCCTGAAAAGTTCCCCAAAACGGAAAAACTTCACTTGCTGGTCTTCTGTTAAATTGGGGAAGTATTTTAAAAGTATATCTATATCATTCATTGTTCTATCATTCTCTCATATTCTCATTATATTTTGGATGCGTCAGCAATAACTTATTAACCCAATAACTTATTAACACATATTTACCACGATTTCCTTTTCTTCGTAAACATACCCAAAAATCCCATCACCGGCATATAAATTAACTGATAGATAAGATCAAGCAGGGGAGTAGCCAGCCATATCCGGGCCATTTTAAGTTTTTTAAGGGCCAGGTACATGATCAGAGTTTGTATAATAACCCTTAATCCATATACAGCCAATGCAATCCAAAAAGGGTTAATGAAAATGATACCAAGGATTACTGCCGCATAAAAACCAACATTCAAAATCCAAATCATTCCAAGCCATGATTTATGCTGCCCTTTATAGTATTTTCCGGTGCGCAGATGTCTTTTCTTTTGCCCGATCCAGTCAATCCATGATTTTTTTGGTTTGGAAAGTACGAAACTTTCTTCATGAAGCTGGATTGCCACATTGTTAAGCGTGGCATTGTGGTTTACAAACAGATCATCATCTCCAGAACTTACTTTTAAAAATGGGGCAAAACCCTTGCTTTTAAAGAACAATGTTCTTTTGTATGATAGATTTCGACCTACACCCATATAGGGCATGCCTGCCAGGGTGAAAGAAAAATATTGAAGGGCTGTATAAAAGGTATCAAACTGGATAAAGAGATTAATGAGTGATGGTTTTACTTTATAAGGAGAGAAGCCAAGCACGATTTCTGTATTCGCATCTTTATAACCTTCCGCCATCCTGCGTATCCATTGGTTTGATACCGGCACACTATCGGCATCGGTAAGTAATAGGATTTCATTTTGTGCGGCTTTAATACCCAATGTTAGAGCGAGTTTTTTACCGGCAAATTCATTGACGTGTTCTGTAATGGTTACTACTTTCAGCCTGGGATACCGGGCCTGAAATTCTTCCAGCAGTTCTCCCGTGCCGTCTTCACTTTGGTCGTCAATAACAATCACTTCAAATTCAGGGTAGTCCTGTTCTAAAATGGAAGGCAGAAATTTTTTCAGGTTACGTGCCTCATCTCTCGCAGCAATGATCACACTTACCGGACGCCAGGCAATAGAATCAGTTTCTGGCTGACGATACGCAGCCAATCGTGTGAAAAGCAGCAGATAAACGAGTAATTGGACAATAAAACCAAGGCAAAGCGCCCAAAAATAGGGGTTCAGGTAAAGATCAAACATCAGGGAGCCGTTAGTTGCGTTTATAAGGTGCAAAGGTAGGGAACGTAGAGCAGTCAACAGTTATAGAATTGATATAGTTTTAACATTTAAAGGACACAGTCTATTGATAAGTGTGGGCATAGTTATATGCCTGGTATGTAAGATAATGAAGCATTGAAAGGTGACTTTTTTACTATCCGGGAAAAGACTTTGCCGACCTGGAATTCTTTTTCAGATTTGTTTGTAATTAGATCAATAACAAATTAGCAGGTAGGGGCTATTATCTGAACCGGACACAAAACCGTTTTTTGTACCTTTGCAGTTGTTTTTAATAATATGATCATCGAATCTCCATATCTGGCTGTTGCCTTTTATAAATATGTACATATAGAAGAAGCTGATGTCTTCGCGGTAAAGCATTTAAAATATTGCCAGCGGCTAGGCATTTTTGGCCGGATAATAGTTGCGGATGAAGGCATTAACGGTCAGCTAAGCGGTACACCGGAACTGTGCGAACAGTATATGAAGGACCTGGTTTCGGATCCGCGATTTGAAGGCACTGATTTTAAAATTGATGGCGTGGACAGGCAGGCATTTTCTAAAATGCACGTGAGATACAAACCAGAAATAGTGCATTCAGGTCTAAAAGATATTGACCCTTCCATTAGAACAGGCGGCCATCTAAAAGCTTCAGAATTTAAAGAATTAAAGAATAAGGAAGATGTTTTAATATTGGATGTCAGATCAAATTATGAACATCATATCGGTAGGTTCAAAGGCGCTAAAACACTGGATATTGAAAACTTCAGAGATTTTCCGGACAAGCTGGATGAACTGGAGGAATACAAAAATAAAACCATTGTAACCTACTGTACAGGTGGCATAAAGTGCGAAAAAGCATCAGCTTTTCTACTGGAAAATGGTTTTAAAGATGTTTACCAGTTGGATGGCGGCATTCTGAAATATGCCAAAGAAGGTGGCGGCGAAGATTTTGAAGGCAAGTGCTACGTCTTTGACGGCAGAGTGGTTATAGACGTCAACACTGTTAACCCTGTCCTTGTTTCAACCTGCATTCACTGCGGTACTCCTTCGGCGAGAATGATCAATTGCGTCAACGAACTCTGCAATGAACAGATTGTAATGTGCGAGGGTTGTGGATGGGAATGGAATGGCGCCTGCTCAGAAGCCTGCAAAACGGAAACTACCCGGGCATACAATGGCACTGGGTATTATACAAAGTAATCCAAAGACCTGGTTCATGAAAGGAGTATTGATTGTGGTTTCATTACACAAGCAATGAGTCTCTACATTGGTTGCTGTCCATTAAATGGTTATGGGGCTTGTTTTTACTCAATACCCGCTACTCAATTCTCAATACTATATTTGGAACTTGCTCCCTGATGGGCTATCCAAAATCCCTTCTAACTCAGGATTAGGATTAACAGCCATTACCGGGATATTGGACCTGTTCACAATTTGCTGAGAATAAGAACCGAAAATATATTCGCTCAGTTCTTTATCCTGCTGAGACATTATGATGATTAAATCTGCATTTTTACCTTCTGCCCAGGCCATGGTTTGTTTCACAAAGTTACCACCTGATGCTTTAAGGGTATTTGTAGTTGTAGGTATGCCTCTATCATTTAGATAAGATTCCACTTGTGCAAGATTATTTTCGAGACGGGTTGACAAGAACTCATCTTTTTCTTCCATGGAGATAATATGAACAGTTGAGCCATAGTTCTCAGCAAATTTCACTGCGAAGTTTACTTTTTGTCTGGTTTCCATGGTAAGGTCAAGAGGAAGTACAATATTTTTACACCCTTTATTTACCGGTTTTTGTTTGATAACAACCACCGGACAGGGAGCGATCTGAATTACTTTAGAAGCATTGCTGCCTGCAAATGCCTGGATGCCTGAAGAACCGTGGGTACCCATTACAATGGTTTCAGCTTTTACCTGGTCTGCAATATCAGCGATCTTTTTGTAGGCTTTACCTGAAGCTACGATATAACTGTATACAATGTTTGGCTGGCCCTGGGTTGCCACAATTTTATGAAGCCTGTTTAGAGCACCTTCAATAGCAAGCGCATCCTGGTGGTCAGTATTAGCAACCTCTGATGCGTCTGTAATGGTATCAAAATTACCACCTTCAATAATATGCAACAAGGTAATTTTATTGGTTTCCTTTAATGCGCTAACCATTGAGGCTGCCTGGTCAAGGGCCATTAGTGATGTAGCAGAAAAGTCTACAGGTACAAGTGTGGTGTTCACCAAATCATTATTGATATCCATAAGTAAGAGGTATTTTTAGGCTGCAAAGATATAAAAAATTTATTTTAATATTCAACTGCAATTTAATCAGGGTATAGCCTTTAAACTCTCTTTTCTGATCAATGCTGCAAAACAATTTTCTGCTTATAGGTCTGGCCTGGTGTTACGAGAATCAGATTATAAACCCCATTTGAAGCCCAATACATATCTATGCTTATTTTATCAGTTTTCATATTGCTTACTGTAACATGCCTTACCAGCCTTCCAATTTCGTCATACACATACAGGTCACCGGTTTCTGTCTGAACAAAATTGGGAAAGAGATATAATATACCATTGCTTGGATTTGGTAAAATATCCAGTGCATCCATTGCCGGGGGGGCGTTGTATTGGAGGTAGAGTGATTGCAAACCGGTTGCGATTGCATTTTCATAAGTTACCAGGCTTGGACGGTCTTTTAAAATCGCCTGACGCATACGGGTAATCTGGCCTTTTGTAAAAATATCCATGCACCTGTCAACCGAATAATCCATGTAATCAGCAACTAAACGAAGATACCCGCATTGTGTAGGGTCGTCGCATGAATCTGGAATAGGCTTATACATACTATAATAGGGTTGGTCACAATCAGGAGTATCATCTACATCATCGTCGTCATTACAACCTCCTTCGCCTGGTCCGTCACCTCCCCAGGGGTGTAAAAGATTAAAATAATGGCCAGATTCATGAGTTACAGTTCTGCCGTATTTATAGTTAGCGGGCTCTGCGGGGTTATTCCTTCCAAAAAAAGCTGAGGTAACAATTATGCCATCTGCATTTTTATCAGGCAGAAATGAAATATCACTTGATAGATAGGCATAACCCTGTTCAGTGGCACTACCGTCAATACTTTTAACGACCCAAATATTCATATAGCGTTTCACATCCCAAACGCTAAGATCTTTGGTAAGCATTTCCTGGTTGCTGTTCACATCAGCATAGGTTGATTTAACATGATCTACACCGGTTGTCGGATTACCATTAGGGTCAATTGTGGCAAGCGAAAATCTTATATGTGCATCACCGCCAGAAGGTTTTATTGTCGGATCACCTCCGATAGGAAAAGTGTTAAACCCCCTGCCATAAAAGCCATAATCTTCATTCAGCACATCAATCTGGCTTTGAGCCAGGTAATCAGCCAGGTTACCTGCTGTAGTATTGTATATTATATGAACGACAACTGGGATGATAAAAGTCTGCCCTTCATCCGTAGTGGGATTATTAGTTTTGAATTGGGGATGGTCGCTTAACCCGAGCCTGGCCCTTACGGGTCCGAATCCGCAATGAGGCAAAGAATCCTGCCCGTTAGCTAATTGCGAGAAGCAAATTGCAAAAAAGAGTAAAAGTCCTGAATAACGGATCCGCATAGCTGGTTTCAGATGGTTCCGCAAAAATACTGCCAAACGGCTCGAAATCGCGGCCTTATAAAAATTTGTTAAATAATATTGATAGGATATAAATTGTTTAAAAATGATTTATTAAAATTGCCTTAAATTTAATTTGCAAAATCTCAAATACCCTCGTTATGGAAAATGAAGAAGAAGAACTTAAGTTTCAGAATGAACTTGAAAAACTGAAAATGAAAGCCGAATTCGGTGCATTTTTTATGGAAGGTGAATCTGGCATTCCACCTGAAATAGAGGCCAAATGGCTTGAAAATGTTCGCAAATTTGAAGAAGAACATGAAAATACAAGCGCGAGGAAGATTGGAGATATTTTAGGGAATCCGACCTTTATACCCCTTGCAGAATTATCTCCGGAAAATATTGAAGCTGAACTTGAAAAAATATTGGATAGGCTTGGAGAACAAGGCATAGAGCTTGATCATGATGAAGATGTGCCCATGGCAGAACTGTACCGGTTTGTAACCGAAGAACTTATGGACCATGAAACAGAAGTATATGATATGCCTGGCTGGCAAACACATATCATTTATGAAGAATTTTACCCCAATCATGAAAAAGATATTCTCCGGCATTGTGACAGCTTCAGCCATAGCCTTTTCAGCCAAAAAGCTGATGCCTTAAAATATGAGCTCGACCGTGAAATGGCCTTTGCATCAGGGGCGGTATTGACTTCAGAAGAATTTATTGAACGGGCCAAAAAATGGTTTGATTCCTACGATCATTTCACCCTTAACCGCCTCATGTACATGAAGCCAGAATATGACCTGAATCAGGACCTTGGGCATGTGCATACCTTTGTTGATTACGATGCCTACCTTGAAGATGGCAGCTTTGTCCATTTTGAAGGCCCCGGCATTTTCTACATGCACCTCGAGTTTGACTACTGGAACATTTGCGGTATGGATTTCCCGGGATTTAAAGAATGGGCATTAAATAGTTGATCGTTTTTAGTTGTTCGTTGATGGTTTATGGATGGTTCTTTTAAGATTCATTTTTTACCTTATTGAACTTTTGCCCTTAGGTTATATGTTTTCTAAAAAAAATGGATATTTTTGAATTATGAGTAAACTGGCTGGTGTAAAAATAGAACGGGACGCATCTGGCAAAGCCAGAAAAGTTGTATTTGATTTAAAGCAACACCGGCAATTTGTTGAAGATTACCTCGATCATCTCGCAATACTTGCTGCGAAGGATGAACCTTCCTTTTTATGGGAAGATGCTGTAAAAGAACTTGATAAAAAGCATGGGATAAATCGGGCATCTCTTTGATTTATATTTTAAAAATAAAAGACAAGGCATTAAAACAACTCAATAGCCTGCCAAAACGAGAATACCTCCGTATCACTGCTGTAATCAACACACTTTCAAGCAATCCGAGACCTAAAAATTGCATAAAACTTACGGATACAATCAATGAGTATCGCTTACGAGTTGGCAACTACCGGTTTTATATACCATTGAAGACAAAATACTTACTATTGAAGTTTTTAAAATTGCCGATAGAAAGGATGCTTATTGATACTAATTTAGATTATTTCAGCACATTCAAAATTCAACCTTCAATCCCGGACTTGATCCGGGACAAAATTACCTTTTCGGTATCTGCTTCAGCGTTTCCAGCAAAAAGCCATAAAACTTCTGTACGGAACTGATCTGCACCTTTTCATCTGGAGAGTGTGCACCAAGGATATTTGGGCCAAAAGAGATCATTTCCATTTTGGGATAGTTGGTGCCGATAATACCACATTCTAATCCCGCATGGCAAGCATCTACCAGGGGCTCTGATTTAAACATTTCACGATATAAGTTGCTCATTAGTTTCACGATAGGGGTTTCCGGTTTTGGAGTCCATCCATTGTATGAGCCGCCAAAACTAACCGAAGCGCCACAAAGTTCAAAAGCACTTTGAATGCTGCGGGCCACATCCATTTTTTCTGTTTCTACCGAACTGCGGGTCAGGCACTGAATGCTGAATTGGCCGTCCTTTACCAGTACCCTGGCTATATTGTTTGAGCTTTGTACCAGGTCTTTGATATCGGGACTCATCCGGTAGATTCCATTCGGGCAGGCATAGATGGCACGGAGCAATTTCCCCTGGAAATCTGTATTGAGTAATTGACCACTAACCGTTTGTGGAGTCAATACCACTTCAAAATTAGGATCAGTTACTGAATATTCAGCTTTCAAAGCAACCGCTTCCTCAGCTACAAATTTCTTGAAAGCATCATTATTATCCTGGGGAACAACAATCTCTGCTTTTGATTCTCTTGGGATAGCGTTGCGCAAGCCACCGCCATCTATAGTACATATCCTGACACCAAATTTATCAGCCGCCTGCAACAATATCCTGTTTATCAATTTATTGGCATTTCCTTTGCCAAGATGAATTTCCATGCCTGAGTGGCCGCCTGCTAACCCTTTCACGTTCAATAAATAACCGTTCGTATTTGTTGGTATTGATTCCTGAGTATAGGTTCCGGTTGAGGTAGGATCAATGCCCCCTGCACAGCCAATGGTCAATTCATGATCATCTTCCGTATCAAGGTTCAGCATGATGGTTGCATTCAAAAGCCCGCCTTTTAGCCCGGATGCACCTGTCATACCGGTTTCTTCATCTATCGTAAACAAAGCCTCCAAAGCTGGATGCACAATATCTTTAGAAGCGAGGATGGACATAATTGTTGCATCACCGATGCCATTATCAGCCCCAAGCGTCGTTCCTTTGGCTTTTACCCAGTCACCATCCACATACATTTCAATGCCCTGTGTATTGAAATCAAAAACGGTATCATTGTTTTTCTGGTGCACCATATCCAAATGGCTCTGCAGACAAACCGTTTGACGGTTTTCCATTCCCGGGCTGGCCGGTTTCTTTATGATCACATTCCCGGTTTCATCCACAGAAGTTTCAAGTCCAAGCTTTTCGCCATAGCTTTTGATGAATTGAATAACTCTTTCTTCTTTTTTAGAAGGCCTTGGTACGGCATTCAGGTCAGCAAAATTATTCCAAAGGGCTTTGGGTTCCAGGTTTCTGATTTCTTCGTTCATGGTTTGATAAATTGAGGGAGCAAGTTAAGAAGAGTTGGTGGTTGATCGTTGATGGTTGATGGTTTTTGTTCAATAGCACTTTAGCCCAGGAGACTAATTTTACTTAATTCTTACGCGTTCAAAAATGATAAATTTACCTTTTTATGTTATTTGGGTTCAAAATTTTAATTAATAATTTAATAATCAAATATTTAACTAAAAAATAATCATGAAAATAACCATGAAATAATCATAGATTAATCATAAATAACCATCCGATAACCATGGAAAAACTATGGTAATCTCGTTTTCTGGCTTCCAAAAATTGTACGTGTTCAAATTTGCAATAAATACGGAAGAATGGATTCATTGGTTTATTTTTGGGTTTGTGATCAAGCAGCAAACCTATAAATAATTTTTGAAATAAACAAATTAATTTGTATTTTTTTTCAAATAAAGTTGTTTTTTAGATTTAAAGAAAGTGTTTTTATGTAAAATACATTTCTTATTTTTGTTATAAATAACAATTTTTAGAATTAAAATGAATTATCTGGAATTTCGAAATGCCTTATTGCCCTTTAAGGTTTTTTCAATTTGGGATGCAAAAAAGCAATTTTCCAATTTTGATACCCGCAGATTGGTAGAATGGCAGGCAAAGGGTTATATTTTAAAAATTATTAACGGCTGGTACCTTTTTACAGAAGTAACCAAAGATGATAATTTAATAAATAGGGTAAGTAATTGCCTGCATCAGCCCTCATATATTTCTTTAGAGTCCGCCTTCGCATTTTATAACCTTATACCGGAAGCCGTATTTACATGCCAGTCGGTAACTACAAATAAAACGCAAATGTACCATACCTCTATTGGCGACTTTGTCTATAGATCAGTTAAACAATCATTGTATTTCGGGTATTCCATTTTTAGGGAAGGAATGTTTCCCGTATGTATGGCAGAGAAAGAAAAAGCACTGCTTGATTATTTTTATCTTAATACGCACTTCAACAAAATTGTGGATTTTGAGGAATTGCGGTTTAATATTGATGAACTCGCCAACCTGGATTGGGGCAAAATGAATATATACCTGGAGATATTTGACAATAAACAATTGACAAAGCGGGTCACCAATTTTAAATTATTTTTGCAATATGCTTAGTCTAGTAGAAATTGAAAAATATTATCCTGAAAATTTACAAGGGTTTAAACAATTTATCCTCAGGGAATATTTGCAACATAAAATATTGCAGATTATTTTTGAGGGCAGCCAGGCCAACAACTTATCATTTTTAGGAGGCACTTGCCTTCGTATTGTACATGGGAATACAAGGTTTTCAGAAGATATTGATTTTGACAATTTAGGTCTCGATGAACAAAAATTTGAAACTGTTTCAAAAGATATAATCAAACATCTTGAATCTGAAGGTTATAAAGTAGAGATGAAAACCGTTTATAAAGGTGCCTACCATTGTTATATTCGTTTCCCAGAATTATTGTATCAGGAAGGATTGTCCGGATATAAATCAGAAAAAATACTGATTCAATTGGATACCGAACCACAACGGTTTGATTTTAAACCGGATAAATATATCCTTAATCGTTTTGATGTATTTACACAGATCCATATCACTCCACTTGACATTTTACTCGCACAAAAATTTTATGCGATACTAAACAGAGTTCGAAACAAGGGAAGAGATTTTTATGACGCTGTTTTTTTACTTTCGCTCGTTGAAAAACCCAATTACGATTACATACAATTGAAACTTAAAATTAATACTCCTGAAGCTTTAAAGGCAAGATTATTGGAAAGATGTAATGCCATTGATATGAATGAAATGGCAAAAGATGTAATGCCATTTTTATTTAAAGCCGGTGATGCCCAAAAAGTGAGCCATTTCGTGGAATATATAAGGCAATTAAAACTATAATTTGAAAATCATCTCCTGGAATTGCAATATGGCTTTTAGAAATAAGGCTGAAAAGATCCTTGCATACCAGCCTGATATATTAATAATACAGGAATGTGAAAATCCTGACAAGCTAAAATTCAAAGAGGGATGCCCAATACCAAACGATATTTTATGGTTTGGCGATAACCAGAATAAAGGTGTTGGTATATTTTCTTACAGTGAATACAGGTTCAGGTTATTGGATTGTCACAATCCCGAGCTGAAAACAATTCTACCCATTGCAGTGACCGGAGGGAAAATAGACTTTAATTTATTTGCCATTTGGGCCAACAATCCATTGGATAAGAAATTTCAATACATAGGGCAGGTATGGAAAGCATTGCAACATTATACTGATTTGATTGAAAATGAAAGAACCATCCTGATCGGCGATTTTAACAGCAACACCATTTGGGACAAACCAAAAAGAGAATCAAACCATTCGAATTTTGTCTCGCAACTAAATGACAAAGAAATATATAGCACGTATCACGAGCATTTTAAGAGCAAATAAGGCGAAGAAGAACATGCTACTTTTTATTTATACCACCACCTTGACAAACCATACCACCTGGACTATTGCTTTGCTTCAATTGACTTTATGGATAAGATGACAACGGTTGAAATTGGGACGCATGAAGAATGGTGTAAGCTCAGTGATCATAGTCCAATTGTCGTGGAATTTGAAATGGAATGATAGAAAATTAACCCTTTTGAAAATATTAATCTAATTTAAATAATTCCTTGAGTATCTGATCAAGCCGAATTGCCTCTGTCTCATTTATTTCACCCAAAAGACCCGTAACTAAATCCTTTCTGATAGTTGCTATTTTGGCTACTTTTAAAACTGATTCTTTTTTCAAACCATTCGTTTCATCGGGAACCAGTATAATGTCGGATAATTCAATTGTACTTAATTGTGTAGATACAAAAGCAACCGTAACATCATTTTTTAAGACAATCAAAACAACCGCGGGACGGTATTTTGATCCTGAAAGATCAGTAAAAGGAAAGGGCAAAACAATAATGTCGCCCTTCTTCAATTAAACTTCTTTTTTAATTCTGAAAGAGTATATAAATCCTCTTCGTCATTCAAAAAATCAAGAGAGCCACTTTCCATGGACAACCTTTCGATACCGTTTTGCAATTGGTTTTCTTCTTCTTTGCTCGTAAGAAAAGCAACAAAATCTGCTACTTCTGAAAGCTTATTGTTAGGAAGTTGTGAAATAGCATTCACAGTCTTTTTAAGCATTACATCCCTGGTCATACTTATCAATTATTTAATCGTATTACAAATATATTATTATTCCAGTTCCAAAGGCGGAAATCAATCCGTATTGCTTATTCCACTTTATCCAATACTCGATTCCTTTTACCATCTTTGTGTGAATGATGTGGTAAGGTTTTTTTTTAAATTACCGCGATGCTTTAGCCCATGGTAGCTTATGATGTTCAGCGCCTATTCATCTATACCAATATAAGATAAAGGCTTTTTACTATTTAAAAGCAAAAGACAAAACAGCCTTATTTATACTTTGTATCCGTATTTCCCTGATATTTGTTTTTATATTTTATCAAATTCTATGACCCCCTTCCAAAAAACACTTTGTTTCTTATTCTTCCTACTTGGATTAAGTTCATTGTCCAATGCCCAGAAAATGAAGACCTATCAAATGACATACCAAGGGAATAGGGACGATCATGCTTGTGGTCTTCTCCAATTGCCTGATAAAGGGTTCCTGCTTTTTGGTCTCACCGAATCAATAAGTAGTTTCGACATATTAATAATAAGAACCGATAGCCTGTGCAACCATATATGGACTAAAAAATATGGCGGGAGTTCTGATGAGGGCATTTATACGTTCCCTTACAAATCTGTTTCGGAAGTCTACAAGTACGCAGTAGATGCGATAATAGCCCCGGATGGCAACGTGGTTGTCTGCTCAAGCACCAGTAGTTATGGGCGATATGGCTTTGATGTTTACCTTTTTAAAATAGATTTGAATGGAAATGTAAAATGGTCACGAACATACGGAGATGTAAACGATGACTATGGCATGAGCGTGGTAAATGACGCTCATGGTGGTTTTTTGATTACAGGCGAATATGGGCGAACATCTACCAATAAATCAAATTCAGATGGCAATGGAGATTTACTGCTCATAAAGACTGATTCCATCGGTAAAATGGTATGGGCCAAAACGTATGGATCAACAACCAATGAGGAATTAGGCACTAAAATCATTCCATCTCATGATGGTAATTTTCTGATTGGCGGCACTACTTATATCCCATCATTAACGACGCCTGCGTATAACCATTTATTAATGAAGGTTGACAGTTCCGGGAAATTGTTATGGGACAAGGTGTACGGCTATGGTGGCTTTTCAATTTTATATACCTTAGTTGAGGTGCCGGGTGATGGCATATACACGGGAGGCTCTGTATCTTTGCCCGGGGTAATTGGGCCCCAGGCTACCATGTTGTTTTCGAGATTTGACCTGTCAGGAAATTACGATTTTTCAAAAACCTATTATGAAGGAAGGTTTCAGAAATTAAATTACGATGTTAAACAAAACCTATTCAATGCTTCAGCCGATATTCTGTATTCTCCCAGATACCTTGACCAGGGCTCTGTAGTGAGGCTTAATACCAATGGTAACATAAATTTTATAAAGACTTACGGTATCCGGTCACAAATTAACGCCTATGAACTTGGCGTAGGAGATGATTTTATTCCCCTTACCGGAGGTAATGGTTTCGCTTTTTTGGAAAGTACACCAATAAATGGCAAAAAATTCGAATTGATGAAAATGGATGCATCTGCAAACCCTAATCTATGTGATATTTATACAAATGTCCGCAATCCAACCGACTTAACTTTAGCTGATCGTACATATAAATTTTCGACAACTACAATCACCCCGGTTCTTGGATCAGGCATGGCATCTTCTGCCTTGACAAGTCCACAAGTTATGCTTTGTCGGCCTATTAATGTGAATTTTAAATGGTCAGGCAAATGCACCGGAACGCCCGTATATTTTACAGATACGACTTACCTTTCCCCAAAAATATGGAAATGGAATTTTGACGACCCGGGCTCCCCTGGCAATACTTCATTTTTGCAAAATCCCCAGCATGTTTATTCAAAGCCTGGTAAATATGTCGTAAAACTTATTGCATCCAATGCAAACGACACAGATTCAGTAGCGCAGACAATTACGATTTTGCAATCACCCATTTTGGCACCCATCACCTTAAAACAGGTTCACGATACCATTACCTTTATTCCAAAAGACACGTTAAAGGGTCAATTCACCTGGCATTTTAATGACCCGTCATTTACCACCTCTACAAAAAAAGAACCGATATTTATATACCCAAATAAAACAAACAATTACATTGTAAATGTGACGCTTAAAGACTCAAATGGCTGCTTTGATACCCAATCGGATACGGTGAAAATTATAAGGTGGGGCGTGTATGCTGCTTTCAAATGGAAAAACCAATGCGCAGGCAAGCCCACTTCATTTATTGATTCTTCCTATAACAATCCCAAAAAATGGATTTGGAATTTCGGTGACAGCCTTTCAAAATCTGATACGTCCTCTGCCAGAAACCCCAAGCATACCTATACCAAACCCGGCACGTATGTGGTTCATTTACATGTATATGGTAGTGATTCAGATTCTATGGTACATTCAGTTACCATATATGCAGACCCTATTCTTGCACCATGGGGCAAAACGATTAACCGTAATATGGTAACCTTTACACCCCAGGATACGACTTTTGCCTATTATGAGTGGTATTTCGGCACCAAAAATCATGATAGCTCGTCTCAAAAGATACCTGTTTTCAGATACCCCAATGACAGCGCTTCTTACCTCGTTTCTTTGGTAATCACCAACCAGGGAGGATGTACAGCCTCCCGGAGTGACAGCGTATTTATTGTCAAATCAGGCATAAAACCAGCATTAAATACCATTGATAATTTAAATATATTCCCCAATCCTTTCGAAGGCCGCACAACCATACAATACACCCTTAAAATTCGCAGCCAACTGAATATCAGCATTTATGATATAGCAGGAAAGCAAGTGGCTATACTTAAAAATGGACCATTTGAGGCTGGTACTTATTCTGACCTATTTGATGCTGAAAAATACAAATGCCCGCTCAACATGTATATTTTGAAAATAGTGGTGAATGGGGATGTGATTGAGAGAAGGATAGAAGTGGTGAAAAAGTAAACATTTGATATAGAGTAGTTTTATTCTGCTTTTTCTACCATAAACTTCAAAATCAAATTATCCCCATAATATCAAGTAGTTGTTTTATAATTTTGGGATGAAGGCTTTTGCCGGCATGGAATGGAATTACAAATCGCTCATTACCCTTTAAGTAAATCCTGTGGCTTCCCTTTGATCGAATGAGGACGAATCCAGCTTTTAAAAGCATGGCTTCTGCAGTTTTGGCATCAAGAATAGGAAGTTTAGGCAACGTTTAGATGGATTGAGGTTGTTAGAATTTCTTTATTCAAAGCCTCATTAATCTCATCCTTCGTCATTGTTTCCAAATACAAACCTGCTGCTTCTTTAATATTCACTAATGCTTCTTCAATGGTATCTCCTTGTGTATGACAGCCAGGCAACTCTGGACAGAATACAAAGTATCCGTCTTTGTCTTTGTTTATGGTAACATTCAGTTTATAATCCATATTGATATATTTCTATTTCAAAAATACTTAAAATTGATAAAAGGTTCAAGAATGATTTTTTCTCAAGTGTCACGTTGCTTTAGCCCGTGGTTTCTTATTGGTTATCTTTAGTCGGCTTTAGTTAAAAAAACCGGTTCACTATTACCGATAGAAGCCAAACCAAGTCCTAAGGCAACTTGGCAAAAGAAATCATTCTTTCTCATTTACCTCTCCCTCGCTACTTGCTATCGGATTTTCACCATAGGTGTTTGGGCCAGTCTGCCCTTTTTTAAAAAGCAATACAATTCCAAAAATCGGAAAAAAATATACAACAACATGCTCATATTAATATCATGACTTCTTTTTGCACCTTGAGCCCAAGAAAACCAGGTGAGAATTATGCAAACGACAAAAGTGAAAGCCTCAAAAATGATTGTTTGAACTAATTCACGAAACCAAAATCCGATAAGGACATAAAGCAATATCCCAATTAAAAGAATTAACCAGCTTATTGCAAATTCAAATCTTCCAATTCGTCCTTCAAAAGAAAATGGTTTTTTAAACATATTCTCCAAGATAAATATTAGTTTCTTAATTCATTAATTGCCAGCCATGCCATTAATCCCATCCCGGTTTTCAATGCCTCTTCATCAATATCAAAATGAGGTGAGTGTACGCCTGCTTTAATCCCTTTTTCAGCGTTGCCGGTACCCAGGCGGTAAAAGCAGCAGGGTGCATGGTGGGTATAGAAAGCGAAATCTTCGGCCGTTGTTCTCAGGTCAAGATCAATCACATTTTCAGCGCCCATATATTCTACGGCAGCCGCCTGCATTTTTTGTGTCAGGGTCTCATCGTTGTGCAGAAAAGGATAGCCATTCATAATATTGAAATCTACTTTGCCACCCATACTTTCAACCAGGCCTTTGGCCAGGGTGCGCATTTTTTCATGGGCTTCTGCGCGCCAGGTTTCATCAAAAGTGCGGAAGGTGCCTTCAATTTTTACTTCATCAGGGATAACATTGGTTGCGCCATTTGCAATCACTTTCCCGAAGGATAGCACCGTTGGGGTTGCCGGTTTTGCCCAGCGACTTACCACCTGTTGCAATGCTACAATGAGATGTGCAGAAATAAGCACGGGATCTATATTCAAATGTGGCATAGCGCCATGGCCACCTTTACCTGTTACAGTAATATATATTTCATCCGTGGAGGCCATATATAAGCCCGGCCTGAATCCAACTTTACCTACAGGGATTTCGGTAATAACATGCTGTGCCAGCATGGCATCGGGTTTCTGGTTCAGCAATCCTTCTTTAATAAGGATACTGGCCCCACCCGGCAGCTTTTCTTCGCCGGGCTGGAAGATGAGTTTTATAGTTCCTTCAAACTGGTCGCGGATTTCATATAAAATCTTTGCAGCACCTAATAGGCAAGTAGTATGCACATCATGCCCGCATGCATGCATGACACCCTCATTTTGAGATTTATAGGTAACGTCATTTTTTTCATGAATGGGCAAAGCATCCAGGTCAGCCCTGAGCATGATCATTTTTGAACCCGGATTTTTTCCTTCAATAATACCGAGGATCCCCGTACCGCCAATCACACTATTTGGTATGCCAATATCCGTAAGTTTTTGGGCTACAAAAGCTGAAGTTTTATATTCTTCAAAGGAAAGTTCAGGATGTGCGTGGATATAATGGCGCGTTTCTTTCGCTTCATTAAAATATGCCGCTGCCTTTTCTTTTATGATTTTATCTAACATCTGTTTGCGCGCTTATTGTTTAAGATCAGGCCAGTTGATATTGCCGGGTACCAGCAGGATGCCGGTATATTGCTGTTTCAAAGTATGAAACATTTGCTGGGCTTCAATCCGGCTTCTGTAGTCCCCCACCCTTACTTTAAAATAGGGCGACTCATAGATCATATAGGTTGGGATATTGTAGTTGGCTGACATTACATTTTTCAGGCGTTGGGCCTCGCCCCTGTCTGTACCGGCATAGACCTGTATCCTGAAACCCGGCATGGTTGGTTCGTCTTCTATAATTACAGCAGGTTTTATATCCTCGCGAATGAGCGGGTTTTGAATGATCATCAACATTCCGGGATGCTTTTCCACGGAATCGTTACATATCTTTATGGTTTGCTGCTGTGCATAAGAACTAATAGTGCAGCCTATAATGAATAGAAATAATATGAAGGATTTTTGGATCATGCTTTCAGGTTACAATCAACTTCTCCCGTCAAATTTCAATAAAATATTCCAATCATTAACAAAATCCCGTTAGGGATGACATATTGGTAGAAATATTGATGCCGAATTGAGATTGAATCCCGTTAGGGATGGCATG
>Ga0206925_1078_pt1 | contig 20319 bp, 20 predicted proteins | sample Alteio_BWOrgHeat_62_FD_152944 | JGI IMG/M metagenome (GOLD analysis project Ga0206925, IMG submission 152944) | Enriched cells from forest soil in Barre Woods Harvard Forest LTER site, Petersham, Massachusetts, United States -... | ecosystem: Environmental > Terrestrial > Soil > Temperate forest >...
ACGCGAGCGAATCGGCCTCAATGTACTTGCAGATCTCTTCCACGGTGTTATTCGCGGCGATCAGGTCCTTCTTGTCCGGAGTATCCACGCCGTAGAAGCACGGCGAGATCGTCGGCGGACAACTGATGCGAAGATGCACTTCCTTCGCGCCCGCCGCGCGCACCATGCGCACGATCTTGCGCGACGTTGTTCCGCGAATGATCGAGTCGTCGATCAGCATCACGCGCTTGCCTTCGAGCAGATTGCGCACCGGATTCAGCTTCATGCGCACGCCAAAGTCGCGCACGCGCTGCTCCGGCTGAATAAACGTGCGGCCCACGTAGTGATTACGGATTAGGCCGAAGTTGAACGGCACGCCGCTGGCACGCGCATAACCCAGCGCAGCAGTTACGCCGGAGTCTGGCACGGGTACGACCAGGTCGACGTCCGCAGGCGATTCCTTGAAGAGCTGTGCGCCCATGGCATCGCGCGAGGCCTGCACCCAGCGATTGAAGATCTTGCTGTCGGGCCGCGCAAAGTAGACGTGCTCGAAGATGCACGATGCCTGCTTCGCATCCGTGTTGTAGTAGCGCGAGGTCACGCCATCTTCAGAGACCATCACCAGCTCGCCCGGTTTCACATCACGCACATACTCGGCACGCATCAGGTCGAAGGCGCAGGTCTCGGAGGCAAAGACGATCGTGTCCGGTCTGCCGTCGGTGCCGACGATGCGGCCCATGGAAAGCGGACGGAAGCCCTGCGGATCGCGCGCGGCAAAGATGCGATTGCGCGTCATTAGCACAATGGAGAAGGCACCCTCGATCTGCGAGAGCGAGTCAGCCATCGCATCGACCAGGGTGGTGGCCTTCGAGTGCGCGATGAGCTGCACAATGATCTCGGAGTCGGAAGTCGTCTGGAAGAGCGCGCCGTCACGTTGCAGACGCTCCCGCGCTGTGCCCAGATTTACCAGGTTGCCGTTGTGCGCAATGGCGATCAAGCCCTTGGTCGATTCAACCGAGATCGGCTGCGCATTGAGCAGCGCGGAATCACCCGTCGTCGAGTAGCGCGTATGCCCAATGGCCATGGTGCCGGGCAGTTTGGCGAGCACATCGTCGGTAAAGATTTCGCTGACGAGGCCCATGCCCTTGGTGTCTGTGATTGTGGTGCCATCCGCCGTGGCGATACCTGCCGACTCCTGTCCGCGATGCTGCAGAGCGTAGAGGCCCATGTAGGTATAGCGGGCGGCATCCGGATGATTGTGGATCGCCATGATGCCGCACTCTTCGCGCAGCTTGTCGAAGTGGTCGTCTGCTTCCATCTCGATTTCAAGCTCGAGGTCGCTTGGATTGATCATGCGTACACCTCGTTATTCAGTTGGGCTTCCAGAGCAGATGTGAATTGCTTCTTGAGATCGTTCACGGCGACTTCGAGCATCGCGCCATCGTAAGAGATGGTCAACCGCTGACCGCCTGTGCTGCCAATATGCTGTACGAAGATTGCGCCCTCTTCTTCTGCGATTCGTTCTATCTGTGGCAAAGCATTTTCGCTACAGGTAATGATGGCTACCGAAGCGGTTTCGCTAAAAAGATCGGCCAGGATGCGAAGTTCGCCGGCGACAGCGGAGGAGAGAAGCGTCGCGCCGACATTGTGCTCCATACAGCTCTTCGCTAATGCAACGGCTAAGCCGCCGTCTCCAATATCGGAAGCGGAATCCAGCAGCTCTTCTGCCGCGCACTTCTGCAGAACGCGATGCAGTGCGGCTTCATCCTGGATATTGAGCGCTGGCGGTTGCCCCCAGAGTGCATGCAGCACGCTCTTGCCCAGATCGCTCGAGCCAAGTTGTGCCGTCATCTCGGCTGTAGACTTTTCGGTCAATGCTGTAGCGCCGCTCAGCAGCACAATGGCGCGGCCTGCACCCTGAAAACTGTTCGGCACGGCCTTCGTCACATCGTCCAGAATTCCGACCACGCCCAGCACTGGCGTCGGATAGATTCCCTCGCCGCGTGTCTCGTTATACAGCGAAACATTGCCGCCCGTGACCGGCGTGCCGAGCGCGTTGCAGGCCTCGGCGATGCCGTCGATCGCGGCGGAGAGCTGCGCCATAATCTCCGGCTTCTCCGGATTGCCGAAGTTCAGGCAGTTGGTCGCGGCGACGGGCTTTGCGCCGGTGCAGGCGACCTTGCGGGCGGCCTCGGCGACGGCGTGCATCGCGCCCAGTTTCGGATCGAGATACGTCCAACGGCCGTTGCCGGCAAGTGCCATCGCGAGACCGGTCTGCGTGCCCTTGATGCGGATCACGCCAGCCTCCGCGCCGGGGCCTTGGACGGTGTTGGTCTGCACCATCGAGTCGTACTGCTCATAGACCCACTTCTTCGAGCAGATGTTCGAGCTTGCAAGCAGCTTCTTCAGATCGGCGGTATAGTCACGCTGCTTCTTCAATTCCTCGAGCACGTGTGCGGGTGGATCCTGCGGGACTGGAGCCTTCCATGTGCCGACGGGCCGCTTGTATACCGGCGCATCATCGGTGAGGGACTTGTTCGGAATCTCGGCCATCAGCTCGCCGTTGTGCGTGATGCGCATGATCGGATCGGCCGTGACAACGCCAACGATCGACGCATCGAGACCCCACTTCGCAAAGACGTCAAGAACTTCCTGTGCGCGCGGCTTATCGGCGACAAGCAGCATGCGCTCCTGCGACTCCGACAGCATGATCTCGTAGCTGGTCATGCCGGTTTCGCGCTGCGGAACAAGGTTCAACTCAACAGTCAGCCCAAGATCGCCGCGTCCGCCCATCTCGCAGGTGGAGCAGGTCAGTCCGGCGGCACCCATGTCCTGAATGCCGACGACCGCACCGGTCTTCATCGCTTCGAGGCATGCCTCGAGCAGCAGCTTCTCCATGAACGGATCGCCCATCTGTACGTTCGGGCGCTTCTGTTCGGAGCCTTCCTTGAACTCTTCGGATGCCATCGTTGCGCCGTGGATGCCATCACGACCCGTCTTTGCGCCGACGTAGATCACCGGATTGCCGACGCCCGTAGCCTTGGCATAAAAAATCTCATCCATACGAACGAGGCCGAGCGCAAAGGCATTCACCAGCGGATTGCCGCTGTAGCAGGGCTCAAATCGCGTCTCGCCGCCAACGTTCGGCACGCCGAAGCAGTTGCCGTAGCTGGCGACGCCTTCGACCACGCCCTCGACGATCTGGCGATTGCGGCGGCGCATGGCGTCATCCGGTTCGGTCTCGTCGAGAGGTCCGAAACGCAGGGAGTCCATTACGGCAAAGGGGCGCGCGCCCATGGTAAAGATATCGCGCAGAATGCCGCCAACGCCGGTGGCCGCGCCCTGGTGCGGCTCAATATAGCTGGGGTGGTTGTGCGACTCGATCTTGAAGGCGCAGGCCCAGCCGTTGCCTACGTCGATGATGCCGGCATTCTCGCCCGGGCCCTGGACGACGAGCGGTGATTCAGTCGGCAGGCGCTTCAGGTGAACGCGCGAAGATTTGTACGAGCAGTGCTCGCTCCACATGACAGAGAAGATGCCGAGCTCGGTGAGCGACGGCGTGCGTCCCAGCGCATCAACAATGCGGCTGTACTCCTCCGGTGTCACGCTGTGCTGCGCGAGAAGTGCGGGGGTGATCTCTGCTGGAGAGGGGGTATTGGCTGAGGAAGAGTTTGCTTTCTGCATGTTCGAATAGCGTCTCTAGACCTTATTGTTGCACGTCACGGCATGTGGAAGGTCCTGCGCGAACGGCGAAAGGCGAGCTTCGCTCGCAAAAAAGAAAGGCTGGCTTTCTATAAGATCCGTCAGATATGTTGTTCAGCCCGCATGGGTTTGGGCCGGATGCACCGCCTGCGCGTCTCTGGTAGACTTATAACTGCTGGAACGGCTGTGCGCCTCTTGTCCTTGCGGAGAAGATGGCATCGCGGGCCGGTCTACCATCCAGCATTCCGCACACATGTTCGGGGAGTGGCTCAGCCTGGTAGAGCACCTGCTTCGGGAGCAGGGGGGTCGGAGGTTCGAATCCTCTCTCCCCGACCATTTTCAAAACCAACAACTTACGCGGAGTTCCGTCCTGCACGGAATTCTATGGCAGGGGGTCAATCCTTACAAGGGAAACTTCTAGTCGCGTGCGCTCTTTTTAGCGTAATGATTTCTTGCACCCTTTCTTAGCGATATCCAGTCAAATTGAGTGTCTGGTGTGGAGGAGCTAATGAGCCAAATTAAGAGAATGATGGAACTGAGCGAAATGCAGGGCGATCTCGCTACCCAAATCGCCATTGATGCCGGGGTTCTAAAGAGTTGTCCCTATCACGATACTGTCTACGATCCGCTTAATGGAGACGATACTCCAGCGTATAAGCTGGGAAATTACCGGCTTTCAGCGGGCGAATTGGGCCATGCCTTTTCAAGCAGCCGAGAGATGACGGACGCAATAAAGGCAGCTATCGGAGGTGCGGGCATGGATTGTAATGCCTGTGCCAAGAACCGTGATGATTAGAATGGTGGGTTATACGGTCCGGCGCGCAGTGGCTAGACGATAACCAACTTACTGACCCACGCGCTCATCTAGGCACCCCCGGCCCGACATCGCAGGAACCTTGCCAAACAAACCCCGCTGTTTCGCATTGTTTCTTGCGGGTGATGGCCCAAGCCTTACGCTGCATAGCGAGTCTTGCTTCTAATGCGGCTTCATCCTTTTTTGCCTTCTCTTCGATGGCGGCGAGCTGTGCCGTACGCGCTCGTATTTTTTCAGTGTCCTCGCTAATCAGTTTGTCCCGAAGCGTTCCCCAATGCTCGGTATCGAAGCGCGTGTCTCGGGAGCCGCCTTGTCCGTCGTAATCAGTGAGTGTTCCCGATCCGTCTTCCCACGTGCAGAGTGTCGTGTCTCGATATGTGAGGTGCGTGCATGTTGTGGTTTGGCCGTGCGCTATGACAGCGACGGCAAAGCCAAAGACTATCGCCATGAAGATGAGTTTCTCTGGAATATCACGCACGGGCGTCCTCCATCTCTCCGTCCCCTCACCACTCTTGGATTGCGCGCCTATGGCACCATGCGGCAGCGTGCCGTGCGTTCGGTGATGGGACGAGCGCGAACAGGCAAGCAGCAAAGCGTTCATAGACACCTCTTTCCTCACAATTTTGTTCCAGCAATCTACAGCAACTCGGCCCCTTTTCGTAACAAACACCCTTGAATCTATTGGCTTCTGCGGCAGCTCGATTATTGCAGTGAAATGCACATTATCGTGTGCCAGCTTATCATGGGTGGACACTATCGTGTGCAGGTTTTCCCATTGGTTCCATGCGGAAAACCAACCCAAGGATCTTGTTTGGAAAGCGGCTTCGCGAACTTCGCTTAGAACGCGAGTTGTCGCAGGAGAAACTTGCGGAAATGGCAGACTTGCACCGGAATTACGTTGGCGTTTTAGAACGTGGTGTTCAAAGCGCTTCTCTTGACGCCATCTGCAAGCTGGCGGCTGCCCTTCGGGTCAAGCCAGCCGATTTGCTGGACACGCTGCCATAGCATCACCCAAAGAGGTGCGCGATCTGGCAGAGTGCGGAGCAGAACCGTATCGGCGCTTGCGCTCCGTGTGCTCGCGGTTGACGAAGAGCGGAGTTAGTAGCGGCTAGGGCGATAAAACCTTTGCGACGGGAGAAGGTTCTCGTCTCCATCATCTGCATCTTCCTTCGCACCACGGAAGTCATTTTGATCTGGCACTGAGTCGCCCCATAGGATTGTGAGTGTGCGTCCGTATTCACCCAGGCCAATTGCTTCTTCATTGAAGCGGCAGTCGTGTTCGGCGTGGAACCAATTCGCAAGAGATGCCTCTCCTGCTCTACGCTGACTCGTTCGAACATTGGTTTCGTTCGAATTAAGTTTAGCGGTCACAGAGTTTGCTGGAATACCAGCTCCCCGCTTCGGCCACGTCAGATGATAATTCTCTCTCATCGCGTCAGACATCACTGCAAAGTCTACTTTGTCGCCCCTTGAACAAAGCACAGCTATTGGCTCTGTCGAAAGTTTCGCGAGCCTAATCGCTGTCGCAGTGAGGGACGTTCCGTAACGCGAAGCTAACTGTTCAATCGCATTGATGCCTTCTCCAGCGTCATCTATCGCCCGCTGGAAAAGCACCTTGGGCATCAGCAAGCCTGCAGCAAATGCATCGGCTTCTCGTTCGTAAGCGTCTGACGATAAGAAGCCGCTTTGAGATTGATGGAGAGTTTCTCCATTTGCAAAGAGATGGGAGACGTGCCCATCCATAAAGTAGTGCCCAAGTTCGTGAGCCACGGTAAACCGCAGAAAGCCTTCACTGGAAAACTTTGTGCTGTAGAGAATGCCGAAGTTGTCACCAACCTTCATCATGCATCCGGAAATTCCCAAGCCTAATGAACTGTTCTTTTGGCAAATAATGTCTTTTCCAGCGGCGATCTTGAACGGATCGATAGGCAAGTCTTCTAACGTGAAATCCCGCAAAATCTCAGTGGAACGTAATTCTGCTTTCCAATCCCGCTCGATTGCCATTTTGCCTCCTATTTCTGCTTTTTCGCGAGTAGTTCAGCGAAGGATCTCAAAGTCTCCAAATCTTGATGCGACATTTTCTGTGCATGTCGGAAAAGTTGGTCGGTGACTTCACCCTGCATTAGTGGGTCAGCTACGCGACCAAGTAGATAATCTGTTGTAACTTCCAATGCGGTAGACAAGACTTTGAGATTGTCGAATGATGGCGCGCGGCGGCCCGTTTCAAAATGCGAAATGGCAGATGGTTGAAGTCCAGTCTTGGCTGCAAGCTCCGATTGGCTGAGTTCGCGTAACTGGCGAGCAGCCTGAAGGCGCTCAGGAAAACTTTTTTCTGATGCAGTTGACATGTTATAGACGATTCCGTATAGTTTTAGATGACGGCTCCGACAATATACGGAGCCAGTTTTTGGGCCACGCTGTAGACGACTTCGTCATATCTTAGCAGACAATTTGGGAATTGCCGACCTGCTAACAACAAACATTCACCACCTCTAGGAGAGCCACCACATGATCTACCTGAATTGCATCAAACATGCTCCAAACGGGAGCATCGCAGCAGTCGGCGGCGTTGACCACGCCACCGGCACACAGAAGCACTTCACCGAAGCCGAGGCGATTGCGGCAATCGACGCCGGAACCGAGAAGTTCGCAGTCCGCGACGCAGCCGGGCACCAAGCGGATGTGCGGGCCGCGCATCACGGCACGCACCGCTTTCTGGAGACGCACCGCGACGGCGTGAAGACGGACAACCTGGGCCAGCTGCCGGTCTGCCACCACGCACCGGCTCCCAAGCCCGTGCCTTACCGCCCGGCTCCGGTCCATCGCGGCCATGCGGTTGGTATGAAGTGGCGGGGCTAGGTTGCTGACCCCGGACTATCCGCAGTTTGTGCAGGCAGAGCCGCCAGCCGATGGGCTGACGGTTTCTGCTTGGTGCGGAGTAATTCAGCCGTACACGGACGACGCTGCGGCGCGCACCATTCTTAATGACATGGAGACCGAGCGCACGCTCTGGATCTCCCAAGGCTCAATCCGTCCGGGTGACTCTATGGTCCCGCATTGGGCGCATCCCTTGCTGGTCGGCATGGCGGTGCCGTGCGAGGTTATGGTCTGTGTGCAGCGGGATGCGGTCCCGCGCGCCTATCTACTCAGCCCGCGCTTCCAGCTCTATTACGGCGATACGATGATCCATCCGCACCCACGCGCGGACCAGATCATTCAATATGAGGGCGGTTCGTTACCGGGCTTGTGCGTGTTCTCCAGCGCGGAATTCAAGTTCGCCAAAGACGTGGACTACTACACGCAGTTTCTCGATCAGGTCACGCAGTACGTTGCCAAGCATTTGATTTGGCTCCGTACACGGCGGCTCAGCCGCAAGATTGGCGATGCCGATAGTGGCGTAGTCTACCAACCGCGCCCCGGTGAGGCAATCGTTGAGCAGCCACCTAAAGCGCAGTGGGTGCGGTCACCCAATGGCCTCGCCTTAGCGGTGGATTTTTGGTCCGGCTATTGGCCCGGTAAGGCTGCGAGAGCGGCTACTCCTATTGAGCATCTCCGCCAGCTCAAGCCGACGCAGCCATGCTACTGTGGCAAGCACAAAAAATACGGCGAGTGCTGCATGGAAAAGGACCGCATCCTTGCAGGCTTGGCCCGCTAGAGCCAACGCTATGCCGTCGTGAAGCCTATAACTAAGCAAGCTAAACAACCTTTTAGGCTTTAGAATTCCTTCATGCCTCGTGTACGCCGTAATGAGTGGAACTTTGCCGCTAATGCAGCGGCCATAATCTCCGAGCTTCTTAGAGACGAGGCGTTTGCAGACTCCGCATTGGGCCACGCAGAGTCTGAGTTAACTGAAGGGCGTGGTGCTCGTCGCAACGATTTAGTTATATTCTCCCGAACAGATCCGACCGAACCTCTCATTACTGGAGAGTTGAAAGTCCCTTGGAGCCCGGAAGGAAGAACTCCCTACAATACTTCGGTTGTAGAAGATGCATACAGCAAAGCAGGAAACGCAGGAGCACGTTATTTCATTACATGGAATATACGGCGCATAGTTTTATGGAAGACGGATGATCCCGGTGTCCAGCTCATCAATAGAGTTGTGTACGACCAGGAAATCATAAGCCGCGAGATTGAGAACCAAGAAGCGTTATCCAGACCAGAATTCCAAGAAGAGCTGCGTCTGGGAATCGAAGCCTTCTTGCGTTTTCTAGCATCATTACTTGCAGGCTTATATGAGCCGCATTACCTGCCCATTGACCGAATCTTTATTGCGCGTCTGGAAGCTGCACTTGACCATCCAATTTCAGCAACCATCGCTACTATTACGGACCGCTTTACGCACGACAATGTCTTCCGGTTGAAATGCGAAAGCTGGATGCGAGATGAGCAGGGATGGCTTGTAACGTCAGCGAGTGAGGCGGAGAACATTACGCGCGCTGCGCGCTTTACATGCTATGTATTTGTAAATCGGCTTTGTTTTTATAATGCGCTCCGTCGCAAATATGAGCAGCTGCCTCGACTGACGGCCACCAATAATATTTCCACGGGCCAAATGCTGGAGAGACGCTTGGATCGGGCTTTTGCGGATGCCCGAAGATTCACTGGTGATTATGACAGTGTGTTCGATGGAGACTTTGGCGACAAACTGCCTTTTCTTTCTGATGAAGCGGTTCCAGACTGGCGTGAAATGATTCGCCTGCTTGATAACTACGACTTTGCCCATATTGATGTTGATGTAATCGGCGCTATGTATGAGCGCCTGATAACGCCCGCCGAAAGACATCGTTATGGGCAGCACTATACTCAGCCTCGCGTGGTCGATCTGATGACGGCTCTGAGTATTGAAGCAGGAGATGACATAGTTCTGGACCCTGGGTGCGGTGGTGGCACATTTTTGGTTGGAGCTTATAAACGCAAATCGATTTTAGATCCGGCGCTTGAGCATTCGGAAATCCTTGCTAGGCTGTACGGCTGCGATATTCTCCACTACGCATGTCATCTGACAACGATTAACCTTGCGATACGCGATCTGATAGATGATGACAACTTCCCGCGCGTTCACCGTGGAGACTTTCTTGATTATGTTCCTGGACAAATATTCAGCTCGCAACCTACTCGGCTTCAGGCGGGTGGCTTACCGACAGGCGTAGAAAATAGCTGCTTAGCAGAAACATCTGTCGATGTGGTGATTGGTAATCCCCCATATATCAATGCTCGGGAGATGACTGCCACTGCTAAATCCCGTTATTTGTCACAAGCCCAGCGAACGTGGCCTCATTTCGATTGGAAACGCTCGTCAGATATCTATGTGTATTTTTGGTTGCACGCGGCACGCTTCCTCCGCAATGATGGACGATTAATACTTCTCACGCAATCCGGCTGGTTAGATGGTGATTTCGGCATTCCACTGCAAGAATGGATGCTTGCTAACTTCAGCATTGAGGCTGTAATTGAGACCGATGCTGAGCCGTGGTTTACTGATGCGCGTGTAGCAACTTGCATCACGGTGTTGCGTAGGGTGAATGCTCCAGTAGCCAATCACCTTGTGCGGTTTGTCCAGCTGAGTGAGCCACTGGAAAAACTATTTGCATTGACAGAAATTAAGACCCCAAGCGCTCTGGCAGAGACGATTACTGGTTTTATAGATATACCCGGTTTCTCCAGAACTAGAGCCGTGCCGCAGCGCCAATTGGCCGATGATGGTCGTAACGAGCATGGGGTGTATATCGGCTCACGATGGGGGCGTCATCTTAGAACCCCAGATAGTCTATACGGGCTATATGCGCGACATATGCAATCGTTCACCACGTTATCTGGCATCGCGGAGATCAAAAGAGGAATCACTACAAACTGTGATGATTTCTTTCTTGTTGAGAATATTTCAGACGATGTATTAGCGAGGGTTACGTCAGCCACTTCATTTAGAGAGTTCTATGGCGTCACGAGAAGAAGAGTAGAAGAAGGCGAAGTTAAAATTATTCGTAGAAAGGACGGAGTGGAATTTGCTCTTCCTTCGGTTAATCTGACGCCGATTCTTAAGACGGCTAGAGATTTTCAGTCAATGAGCACGGCACTTCTTCCGGGCACTACTTTTGCGGTGTGTTTTGGCCGAGAACGCACCAGACTCACTCCGTTGGCGCAGAATTATATCTTGGCTGGTGAGCGGGAAGGTTGGCATCGCACCCCTAGCTTTGCTGCAAATAGAAGTAGCTGGTTTGTTCTTCGCAGTACTGATATCAGCCCTATCTTGTTTCCCAAAACAAGCCAATATATTCCTGTAGTTTTATTGAACGACGCGGGCCTTCTCGCCAACCAACGTCTCTATGAGATTCGGCCCGTGGAAGGAATAGATCCTTTAGCTCTTTGGGCGGCATTGAACTCATCATTGTTTGCGTTTGAACGCTACACGACCGCGAAGTCACTCGGGAGAGAAGCGGCAATCGACGTTGAGGTCTTCACAGCGGAAGCATTCCGTATTCCAGATTTGCGTGATTTTAATGTGGATCTGATTGGTCGACTGAGACGTGCCGCTGAGACATTGATTGCCGAAGGTCCCACGGCAGCTATCGATGAAAGTCTGATGGAGCTAGGGCAGACTGCTGCCATCGATTATTTGTCTCGCACTCCAGTCGATCCTGCATCATGGCCTAGTTACATGAGTAGTGCGTCACGAGAAGCCATTGACTTGGCCTTGTTAGAAGGCCTTGGAATGGACGAGGCCACTGCTCGTGAAACCCGGATTCAGCTATGCAATGATCTGTTGACCTATACTCGCAAGCTGAAAGTTATGGAATTTCAGGCGCAAGAGAATAGGCGCGGCACGCCGTCCAATAAGATATCGGCGGGCGATGTGGCTACAGCCGTATTACAGCAGGTAATTTCAGATCGTCAGTTAACATTAAGGAGAATACCTCAAGATTTCATACCAGCGAGCGTTGCTTGTGCGACAGTGCTAATACCGTCGCCAGGCAAACTTGTATTGGCAGAGCCGGATCTCTTTGGTGGTCCCGTTAGAGGAAAGATTAGAGGCCATAATCTTGCTTTCGCAAATAGCAGTCAAGCCGCACTCGTTGCGCTGCTGGCAAAGCACGGGCTTTCTGGAAGCTTCAGCCTGCCCGCTGATGCTGCAGAGTGTGAAGCCGCTACGTCTGGCATCGAAGAATATCTCTCATCATTTGCTGACGAAATTGATAGCGCTGTGGCAAATATATCGACAGACGTCGAACTGCAGGCGCGAGTGCTCAAAGAAGGAATGAATCGAGTCATTCACAGTGCGGACTGATTATTTCACTCAGCATTATATTGCTGTCAGTTTTTCAATCGAATTGAGATCGTCAATCGATCATGCAGACCGCCCAATTCCGAAGGCCTGCACTTCTCTATAGTGATTGCCTAATCAGCTTCGGCCTGTCCTATTTCTGGACCTTCGCGCGCGCGTAGCGCTACCGCACTGTTCCGAATGATAAATCTGCCGGGGTGAGGAAGGCGTAAAAGGAACTCGGCATTTTTTGTTAGCGCAGAGAGACAGTTTGCCCACCGCCAAAAGGGTGAAAGACGCCGACGCATTATCTGGACAGTACATGGCTAGCGCGGGTGGCTTTATGCCGTTCTCTGGCGACCACAAAACTATTTTCACATCCCTTAAAGCAAAGCTCATCAAGAACGAATATTCCCACCGGGCCGCAGGCATAAGTTTTTTTAGCGACATATCTGACCAATCGTACTCAGTCGTTGCTCCCGGAATGGCTGTGAGGTATCCAGCCGCTTCGATAGCTACCTTCAATAACTTAGGGTCACGGAGGCTAATAGCGCTTCTTAGAGATGCTATGGCGCTGTCCAGAGGCCGCGACCTGCCCCGCAGCGGCAAAATGTCTTCACCTTTTATGGTCCGAACAGATCGTAAAGAATGCCCGCGTGGAGTTGGCATCCCTATCCAACCTTCTGCGTCATCGTTAGGCGCATCCATAATTACCGGGAGTGTAATGGCTTGTAACGGTAACCGTCTCATGCGGCCCAGCTTAGCTTATTTTGATGTCAGAGACAAGCTTCAAGATCGGTCTAAAGGGATGAACTATATGGACGCTATTGGTGAGCTGGTTGCTCGCTCCAAGGATCACCGGGAGATGCGGGCGTTTCACGAACTACATAAGACGCATCCGGAGCTTTTAGATTTCCTTGTAATAGAGATCCGACTTCGCATTGGCAGAGGCTTCGTAGCGTTCTCGTATCACAACCTCTGGGAATACGCCCGATGGAAACTTGAAATGGAGATGGGGCCGACGCACACATTCTTGATGAACGATCATGCCGCGCCTTTCTATGCGCGCGCAATCACAATTCTTCATCCCGAATTTAATGGACGTGCGGAATTTAGGAAATCACGAGCGGACAGCCTCTTTGGAACTGAGGTTGAACCAGCTCCAGACAAGCGTCCAAGGAACTATGCGCGCCATCTTCGGTGGGCGAGCGGAATAACACTAGAGGGTGGTTGGCGTCCCAGCGTACCGCACGTAGCTCATGCGGTACTTCGCAAGCCAGACATCCATGACCGCCCGACACAAGAGGGTCCCTATGCTTGACGCCGCTCTTAGGTGTATATCTCGCGGTTGGCATGTTTTCCCGTGCAAGCCTACAAGCAAAGAACCTTTGACTAAGCGCAGCTTCCTGGATGCGAGCGCCAACGAAGCGCAAATCCGTGCGTGGTGGCTTCATTGGCCCGATGCCAATGTCGCCATTGCTGTAAAGCCGAGCGGCATAACCGTACTGGACACAGACCACGGCATCGCGGATGAGGATGGTTTCCGCACTTTCCTCGTTGCGCGCGGCCTGCAGGAGACGTATGCAGTGCGCACGGGGCGGCGTCCTGAGTTTGGCGTGCAGCTCTACTATTCCGGCGAGGGCGTGAAGTCGATTGCGTGGGCAGACGGTGAGCAATCTGGTGACATCCGGGGCATGAGCGGTTACGTCATGGCCGCAGGTAGTGTTCACCCGGACAGCGGCCAGGAATACGAAGTGCTGTGGGATATGCCCATCGTGCCGGTGCCGGACTACGTACGAGCGCTGAAGCCCGCACTCAAGACAAAAACCAGCACACCTAATGATCCGGTTATGGATGACGGCGGACCGATAGCGGCGCATCGCAATGTCCACATGATTTCTTTGCTTGGCAAGAAGCGGAGCGAGGGTGCCGATGACGAGCATCTCCGGGAGTATGCCATTAGCGTCAATGAGGAGCGGATGGTGCCGCCGCTTGATGAAGACGAGCTAGAACGACTCATCAAGAATGCGTGCAGGTTTTCTGTGCCGGAGCCGGAGATTGAGGTCATAATCGGCAAGCCCGTAGCGCCAGTAGATTGGCGAACGCGGTACATGACGGAATACGCTTTTAGAAACGTCAAGCCGCCCGAGTTTCTAATTGACGGCTTCTTGGCAAAGAAATCAGTGGCGATGCTCGCCGGACCAGTCGCGCAGAGGAAAAGCATTATCGCGCTCAACATTGCCCATGCCCTATGCACAGGCGAGCCGCTGTTTGGTTATTTCGACGTGCCCGGGGGCCATGAGCGTGTCGTCTATCTGTGCCCTGAGATGGGCGCTTCTTCATTCGTCAAGCGGATCAAACAGATTGGGTTAGGCAAGTACATCGGCACCACGTTGTTTGTTCAAACCATGAGCGAGACGCCCACAGCTCTTGATGATTTGGACGAGGAGTTGCCCGGCGCGGTCGTCATAGTGGATACGATCACTCGCTTTATCGAAGGCGATGAGAACAAGTCCGAGGACATGCGTAAGTTCGCGCAAAAGGTATTCCGACTGATGAACGCAGGTGCGACCGTGATTTTGCTGCATCACAGCAAGAAGGGCTCATCCGGCTCGCTAGATGACGGCTTGCGCGGAAGCTCTGAGTTGGCGGCGTTCGTGGATTCTTGTTGGGTCACTGAGCTGGACGATCCCAAGAAGCCCTACGAGTCCTTGTCTAAGATGCGGAACGTAAAGCAGCGAGACTTTGAGTCGGACCCCTTCAAGCTCAAGCCCGCACCCGGTTTCTACTATTTGTCGATGGACGGCGAGCCGGAGCCGGAAGCCTCGCTCAAGAGCAAGGCAGACGATGCCGCTACGAATGCGCTTAGAAAACTCTTGGCGGACAACCCCAAAATGGGAATCAACAAGATATGCGCGGCATTGAGAGCAGAAGGTAACGGTAGGGGGCCGAATTGGGTGAGAGCCGCGCGCGCCGCAGTGCTAGGTGGCGGGGTGACTGTCACTGAGGGACCCATGCACCATGCACCATGTCCCTAGAGAAAGATAGATATACACCCCACTACGTTTCACTACGTGGTGTGGGAATGTCGCCTTCAGAACACCGATGCAAAGGTTGGTTTCACAAGAAGCGCAATAGGGGAGGGGTGGGTCTAAATCTTGGATGGTGACCGCATAAAGAGCGCCGCAATCCTTTTATTTACACAAACAAAAATAGATTTGAATTTGAAAATTCCTGCTCTCTAAAGGCCTGCAATCGCGTTTGCAAGGCCATAGCAGCACGGATGGAAAGTGCGGCTACTACCCCAGCTGCGATTTGGAGAGACCTTCAGCGCTTGGGAGCGAACAGATGCCGCCACTTATCAGGATGCGGCACACCTTCGTCTAACCGTACTCTTCCGGCGAGGATGGTATCGTGCGGGCGGATATCGTGACTTTTCTCGCCCGCCTCTTTTTGAGTATCACCACGGGCAATGACTCTACCTTTTTGCATCGCCTTGTAACCACCGTTCTGCTTGTCCGGCTCTACAAATACATTCGCCATTGCGTTCATCTCCAAGCCGGGCATCCGGCAGCACGTTAGTTTCCCTGTAATACCAGCGGCGGATTAGCGTCGCCAATCTCATCCTTATCGTGGGTGAGGGCCGTGAACTTGATGGTCCCGTCCGGGTTTTTCTCAACGCTTACTTCCTTGCAATGCGGAAGAGCTTCTCTGATTACGAAATAGAGAAAAATAAGCACAACGACAATCGCAGCAAAATCCCAAGCCTTGTTGTTCATATGGACCTCCGTACAGATGGAGGATATTCTACGCCTAAGAGCTTATGACATATACAGACGATCAAGTGCGCCTCGCGGCATTGCATAAGCATTGGGTGACCGCCGATAGCATAGACCACCATCTGCGAAGATCCCTCAACGTACCGGAGTCGTTCCCCGTAGAGTTACCCGAGGCCACGGCAGAGCTGTCCATCCTGATGTCTCTTTGGGCGGCGTTGACCGTGTGGTATTCGCTCTTATATGTGATAGTAGAGGGCTATCAAGAACTAAAACTGCATGATGATGAAATAGCCAACCTGCTTTCAGATGAAGGAAAAGTAAATCTTCTTCGGTTATTTCGTAATGCTACATTCCACTATCAAGAAGAGCCGCTTTCTCCAAAAATGAGAGGCTTCATCGAAGCCGAAGGTGGTTCTAAATGGATTCACGCTCTGAATCGAGCTTTCAGGGCTTTCTTTGAGCGAGAAGTAGTTACGAACCCCGTGTTCAAAAAAGCAATGGACGCCGTGCTGAAAGACTGGGAGCCGAAGTCCTAGCCAAGTTGCCATCTCATTAGATTGATAGCAAACTCACTCGCTCGTGCATGGCCTGGATGTCCACCGTTGTAAGGTTGGCATACCGGCGCGTCATGTCCAAGGTGCTGTGCCCCAAAACCTTCTGCAGATGAAACACGGAGCCGCCGCGCCGTAGATAATTCACGGCGAACGTATGCCGGAAAGCGTGAAGCGTCCGCGCAGGAGGGGCAAACCCAAGGGCACAGCAAAGTAACTTTACGTCCCGAAGCACATTACGCCGTCCTAGTTGAGTGTGCGAACGGTTGGAGAAGAGGAGATTGTCCGGCTTGAGCTTCATAACCGCGACGTAGCGGAAGAGCCTCTTGCGTAGTTCAAAGCTGAAAGGGACGACGCGCTGCTTGCGCCCTTTGCCGTCCAGGATAACGAGCAAATTGTCGAGGTCAATGTCTCGCACGCGCAAGGTGAGGGCCTCGCTTATGCGGCAGCCGGTGTCCAACAGAAAGAGCACGAGCAAGTGCAGCCGCCGTGGATACTTGTCTTTGGGTTTCCATGTCACAAGCATCTTGATCTGCTTCTCCGTGAACGTGGGCAACACGAGCTGTGGCTCTTTGAGTGGCCGGATCTTGAGGAGCGAGCCGGACCATTTGAGGTAGGCGTTGATGGCACGGATGACGCAATTGCAGCCGCTCGCTCGCAGCCCTTTCTCCCGCATACGGATTACGACTTCATCCAACTGCTTCTGTGTGGGTGCCTCGCAGGGTAGCCAACGAAAGCTATTCTCGTACCATTCGAGGGTTGCGGGCGTGACGTTCTGCAAGTATCGGCGAGCGCGTAGAAACTCTGAAAAGCCCATAGGTTTTCTCCAAGCAAGGGGTCAGATTTGGAGGAAACCGTGCATTTGTTGGCTTTTCAATAGCCTGGTAGAGCACCTGCTTCGGGAGCAGGGGGTCGGAGGTTCGAATCCTCTCTCCCCGACCATTAGAATCAATAAGTTCTCATTATCGATATCAACTGCTGTTATTGAACCTCGCGAAAATGCGAGGTTTTGTTGTTTGCGAATCTGATGAAAGCCGAAATCACAAAAGGAGATGCATTACCTTATAGAGCTATGAAGCTTCTCTTTCGAAAAGCCAGATTGCGAATTTTGGCGCTGGCATGTGCCGGTGTTTTTTTGACTGCAGCCATGCGGCCTGCTCCGGTCACGGTAGAAGCGGCCTCAGATCAGATAGGGCTTTCGCCCCTGCCTGGCTTATCGGGGGCGACGTCGTGGATTAATTCGCCGCCTCTCACGGCGAAGCAACTCAAGGGGAAGGTTGTTCTTGTCGACTTCTGGGCCTACTCCTGCATCAACTGTCTGCGTTCGCTCCCTTACGTCAATGCGTGGGCAGAGAAGTATAAGGACAGCGGTCTGGTCGTCATCGGTGTTCACACGCCGGAGTTTCCTTTTGAGAAGGAGTTGCCGAATGTGCAGAAGGCCGTGCAGAAGTTTGGCATCACGTATCCTGTAGCGCTGGATAATAAGTACGCCGTCTGGAATGCATTTCACAACGAAGCCTGGCCAGCGCACTACTTTATCGATGCCAATGGCAAGATACGTTTTGAGCACTTTGGCGAAGGTAAATACGACCAGTCCGAAGGGTGGATTCAACAGCTGCTGAAGGAGCGGAACGACGCAAAGGTCCTGCCTTCTGGAATGGTGAGCGTTCATGGAGAAGGCACACAAGCCGCCGCAGATGTGAGCCAGATCGAATCTCCGGAGACGTATATCGGCTATTCGCGTGCGAAACAATTTGCGTCGCCGGGCGGACTGCAGCAGGACTCAGACCGCCTCTATGCTCTGCCGGCATCACCTGCAGTCAATGATTGGGGACTTGCCGGTCGCTGGATCGATCACGAGCAGGTTGCTGTTCTTCGATCTGCCGGAGGCAAGATCGCGTTTCGCTTTCACGCCCGTGATCTTCACCTGGTGCTTGGTCCTACGGCTGAAGGAAAATCTGTGCGCTTTCGCATAACAATCGACGGCAAACCGCCGGGTGAAGATCACGGCGTCGATGTCGATGCGCAGGGTAACGGTCTCGTTACCGAGCACCGGCTCTACCAGATGGTGCGCCAGAAGGGCCGCGTTAGCGATCACCTGTTCGTCATCGAGTTTCAGGATCCGGGCGTGCAGGCGTTCTCATTCACTTTTGGATAGATGGGATTTCGATTGATGACACAAGAAGCAGTATTTAAGGAGATACTCTCCGCGATCGCGCACTACAGCGGTACGGCACAGGATTTTGCTGCGTTACAGCAGTTCACCGTCAAGCGCATTGCGGATCGTCTTCCGTACTACAACTGGGTTGGCTTCTACATGCTGGATCCCATGGACGAGAGCATGCTTGTCCTTGGCCCATTTCATGGTGCGCCCACAGAACATACGCGTATTCCCGTAACGCAGGGAATCTGCGGAGCCGCTGTGGCGCAGGGAGAGACGGTGATCGTCGAGGATGTTACCGCTGATCCGCGTTATCTTGCCTGTTCCATCGAGACCCGGTCAGAGATAGTGGTTCCCATTCGCGTTCACGGAGAGGTGATTGGAGAGATTGATATCGACAGTCACGAGCTCGCCGCCTTCGGCAGCGAAGATCGCGGTTTTCTGGAGCAATGCGCGGAGATGATGGGACAGTTTCTCGAGCGCTAGACCGCTTCAAAGTAGAAGTGGTAATGATTGCTGCACTTTGGATTGAAGTCTGCATCGCAAGCGGAACACTTGTTTGCGCTTTGCATGTAGTCGTTGATGCTCATCTCGTGTCCGCAGGCACCGCAGAGCACGGCGGGCTGATCCCATTCGGAGTGCGGCCAGACTTCGATATGGTGAGCTGCAAGAGCAATATGGCAGTCCTTGCAGGCGTAGTACACGCCGCAGCATTTCATCTTGATGGCAATAATATCCAGAGGCGTTCTGTAGTGGGCGCAGCGCGTCCGCGCATCCACTTCTATGCCACAAACTTCGAGACGAAGGATTGCCATCAGCCCAGCCACTCGGTAAGGCAGGCTGCAGCCTGCACGCCGAGTTGGCTCAGGCGCTGCTTTCCTTCTTCACGTAGTTGGTTAATGTCGATGTCTGCCTTTGATAGTTCCATCGTATGTCCGATCAGCCAGCGTTCGAAGCCGATATTACCCGCCTCCGGATGAAACTGTACTGCGAGTGCATGGTCGCCATAGGCAAACGCCTGGTTCTGGCAGATTGGTGTGGAGGCAAGCCGCACCGCGCCGCTTGGAAGGTCGAAGGTGTCCCCATGCCAGTGCAGAACGTTTGCGTCTTTGAAGTGCTTCAGGCACGATGTTGCGCCTTCGGCCGACAACGTAATCGGCGCAAAGCCAATTTCCTTTGTGGGGCCGGGATAGACTCTTGACCCTAGAGCGCGTGCCATTAGCTGTGCTCCAAGGCAGATCCCGAAAATTGGCCTCTTCGCCTGCAATCGGTGCTCGATGAGAGCGAGCTCTTCCAGTAGGAACGGATAGAGATTCTCCTCATACGCGCCAATGGGCCCGCCGAGCACGAAGAGCAGATCCGGGTCCTGTGCACGCAGCTGCGCGAGATCGTGTACGCCTATATCGTGATAGCGCAGAGCGTACCCCTTTGCCGCGAGTACAGGTTCAAATGCGCCGAGGTCCTCGAACATCAGATGGCGGATGGCGATCGCAGTCTTAGTCATCACATCTGCAATTCTATCGCCATGGAAACCTGCACAATCGGCATAGCTTCGCTGCTACCATGTCGCAAGAGGGGCTGCATGCATCTTCGTTCCGTCAGACTGTCCGGGGTTGCTATACTCGCGGTGCTTTTTCTTGCGCTTCCGCAGGCGGCGCTGGCTCACGCCATTCTGATGCGCTCGAATCCCGCACCCCATGCCGTTGTCAGTGGGGATGTACTCTCCATTGAGCTGCATTACAACTCGCGTGTCGATGGTGCGCGCTCGAAACTGATCCTGACCGGACCAGACGGAAAAGATGCAGACCTGGGCAAGGTCTCGCAGCCCGCGGCGGATACCTTAGTCTCGACAGCCACGCACCTGACTCCCGGGGAGTATCAGCTGCACTGGATCGCACTCGCCGCCGACGGGCACATCAGCCGTGGCGCAATTCCTTTCACGGTAAAGTAGACGCGCGATGATCTGGCTCATACAGGACTTCGGCTTGCTCTCCGTCATTCTGCGGGCCCTCACGCTGACGCTGCAGACGCTCGTCGTCGGTGGCATTCTCTTTATCGTTTGGACTCTGCCGTCC
>Ga0206925_1079_pt1 | contig 20257 bp, 19 predicted proteins | sample Alteio_BWOrgHeat_62_FD_152944 | JGI IMG/M metagenome (GOLD analysis project Ga0206925, IMG submission 152944) | Enriched cells from forest soil in Barre Woods Harvard Forest LTER site, Petersham, Massachusetts, United States -... | ecosystem: Environmental > Terrestrial > Soil > Temperate forest >...
CACCCTGAAAGAGTTCGAGCCCACGTTGAGTCAAGGCGGCGACATGCCGCAGGATTTCCTATCTCCCGCAACGGAAGTGAAAGAACTGAAAGACGTGGGCGAGTCCGCAATGAAAGCGTCGCTGGCCAAGGGGATGAAACACGGATTCGAAGTGGGCTACAACTCATTCACGATCAACGGACGCATGCTCGGCCACGGCGAGCCCATCCGTGTGAAGCATGGCGAACGGGTGCTGTTCCACATCCTAAATGGCAGCGCCACGGAAATTCGCAGCCTGGCCTTGCCCGGCCACACTTTTCAAGTGATCGCGCTCGACGGAAATCCCGTCCCAAATCCCGTGGCCGTCCCGGTTCTATGGCTCGGAACAGCCGAACGCATTTCCGCCATCGTGGAAATGAAGCATTCCGGCGTCTGGATTCTGGGGGACTTGGATAACGACGACCGCCGCCATGGCATGGGCATCGTAGTCGAATACGCCGGACAAACCAGCAAACCAGCGTGGATCGCTCCGCCACCGTTCAAATGGAACTATGCGCGCTTTGCGAAGACGGGCGCAAGCGCTGCGCCTCCCGACGATACATTTGAGATGACTTTTGCGAAAGACAACGCCGCCGAAGAAGGTTTCAATCGTTGGACGATCAACGGCGTCGCCTATCCGATGACTCAGGCGGTAATTCCCGCTGCGTTCCACCTCAAAAGAGGAAAGCGGTACCGCCTGCACATGCGCAACGCGAGCGACGACATTCACCCCATCCATCTGCACCGGCACAGTTTTGAACTAACCAGGCTCGCTGGAATCGCAACTGCCGGAATTTTCAAAGATGTGTTCATGCTTGGTGGCTATCAGGAAGCCGAAGTCGATTTCGTAGCCGATAATCCCGGCCTCACGCTTTTTCACTGCCACCAGCAGCTGCACATGGATTTCGGCTTCATGACGCTCTTCGACTACGTGTGATCAAAAGCGACCAATTAGAGGAAGACCTGCCAAGCGGTATTCGAGGCGAGCACCTACAAATGAAATATCGCCTTCAGCCCTAGCATCACCGCAACCCCCGCAAACACCATCACTGCCATCCCAAATTTCGGCTCCCGGTTCACTTCCGGGATTAAATCCGACGCCGCCACATAAAGCGTCACTCCAGCCGAAAACGGCAGCGCGAACGCCACAGTCCCGCGCAGCGCAAACATCAAACCCATCCCCACAAGCGTCGCCCCACCCAGAATCACCGAAGAAATAAACGCGACCCGCTTCGTCTGTCCGCTAGCCAGCATCAACGACGCGACGGTAAATCCCTCCGGCAGCTTGTGCAAAAAGATCGCAATGAAAATCAGGCTCCCGAGCCACGCCGAGACCAAAAGCCCCGACGCAATCGCTACGCCGTCAAAGAAAGTGTGAATCACAAGCCCAAGCAGCGCCGCATAGCTCGCATGCGCGTGCGAGATTTCCTCGTGATGCGTCTCCTCGCCAAAATGAAAATGCGGCGCAATCGTATGCTCGAAAAAGTGAACCAGGAAATACCCGGCGAGAACAAAAAAGAAAACCGTGTCGGTATTGTTGACAAGCGCCCCAGTAGAAGACTCCGCCCGAAACTTCAGCGACTCTGGAATCATCTCCAGCAGCGCCGTGGCCAGCATGAATCCCGCGCCCAGCGCGATAAAATACTTCAGAAAATTGTGCGACCACTGCCGGTGCGCGATCAGCGATCCGCCAATCACGTTCGCCCCCGCCGCCGTCAATCCAAGCAGCAGCGCCAGCAGCACTCGCGAGCCATCGGCGAAATGCATCAGCTCACCCGGAATGCCGGAACAAAATAACGTCGCCATCCTGCACGATGTAGTCCTTGCCTTCGAGCCGCACCTGCGCCTTTTCGCGCGCGGCCCCAAAGCTCCCGGCTTTCAGCAGATCTTCCCAATTCACCACTTCAGCCTTAATAAATCCGCGTTCCAGATCGCTGTGAATCGCGCCTGCCGCTTTCTGCGCCGTCATGCCGCGCTCGATCGTCCACGCGCGCACTTCCGGCTCGCCGCAAGTAAGAAATGACAGCAACCCGAGCAGCCGGTAGCTCGCCTGTATCAGCCGATCACGTCCAGACTCGGCGAGGCCGTAGGCCTTCATCATCTCGGCAACTTCTGCGTCATCAAGTTCAGAAAGTTCCGCTTCGATTTTTCCGCAAAACGGCACCACCGCCGTCTGCGGCTTCGACGCCAGCTTCTCGAGATGATATTTCTCGACCACCCGATCAATGTCCGCCGCTTCTTCGTCGCCTAGATTCAGAACGTAAAGCATCGGCTTGCGCGAGAGAAACATGAAGCCGGTAAGCATTTTTATTTCTTCAGGCTTGAATTCAAGTTCGCGCAACGGCGTTTCCGATTCGAGTGCCTGCCGGCAGCGGTTCAGCAGCGCCAGCTCTGTCTCGAGAATCGTCTCCTTCTTCTTCTTTAGATCCTTTTCAACGCGCTCGATCCGTTTCGTCGCCTGTTCCAAGTCGTACAGCATTAGCTCGATTTCAACGCTCTCGATATCCCGAAACGCGTCGAGCGAACCCGCCTCGTGCGGCACCGCCGGATTCTCAAACAGCCTCACCACGTGCGCCAGCGCATCCGCCTCACGCAACGGCACCAGCGACGCCGAATTTTTCTCCCGGTCCTTCTGCAAGCCGCCGATGTCCACGTACTCGATCGTCGCGTACGTCACTTTCTTCGGCTTGAAAGCCTCCGCCAGCTTCGCCACTCGCGCATCCGGCACTCGCGCAATCCCCAGATGCATCTGCGCGGGCGCGCTCCGCGTATCCACCTTCGCCCGCGTCAAAATCCGAAACAAACTCGTCTTCCCCACCTGTGGCAGTCCAATGATTCCTGTTTGCATAATTAAAAGTACGTGCCGCCGGACATACTTCCAGAACGGCGCTCAACCTCCTGTGTAATTTGTCAGAATAACATCGAACGCCCGCAGCAGTATCAGCATAAGAACGCAGGCACGAGATCGTTTCTATTAGCTGAGAAATGCTTTCTTTGCTGATTGGATCTGGATGAGCTTCGGAAGAGTTTTCAGGGAGCTTCTAATTGGTTCCGGTTGAGGTCGAACCTTCTAGATCTCCGTTGGAGCCGCCCTGTGCTTCGCTCGGCTGAGCCTGAGCCGCCATCCTGCTCGCTGGATCATCCAACGGACCTGAACCAGGCGCAAGGAGGTCCGGCGCCTGCTGAACTGACTCCGCCGGTTGGCTTTTCACGAGTTCATCAACGACGCTCAATAACGTTGCAGTGTCGGGCTTCGCCACCACGTAACGCACTCCGGCCTTTTTGGCTTCGAGATCGATCGTCGCAAATTTGTGAAGCGTGAATATCACGATTGGAACCGACGGTAGTTTCTTCCCGATTTCCTTCGCCGCGCTAAGCCCATCCATCTCAGGCATGGCCAAATCGAGAATAATGAGGCTGGGCCTCAGCTCCACTGCCTTCTCGACGGCCTCGCGTCCACTCCTGACGGAACCGCATATTTCCCATCCGTCATGAGTTGCGAGCAATTCGCCCAGGCGGCCTCTCACCGCCTCATTATCGTCGGCTATCAATATACGTGTCGCCATCGCTGTACAGCGCCAGTGTCGTCTACCCTACAAACGCTTGTGAATACCATGCATACGGTATAAAACCCTGAAGGCAAAATGGCTCTAACTAAACTCGCAATCGTACAGCCCGGTGAGAGAACAAGTCCTGCAGGAAAGCCTGTACGCAACAAACTATTGCTGGCCATACCTGACGAAGAATTCCGCAAGATTCGCTCACGTCTGCAATTCGTAGATTTGCCTCACCATTTCATCCTTCACCAACCTCACCAAACCGTCCGCTTCGCCCACTTTCCGAATGCTGGTCTGATTTCGCTGGTTGTCGAGTTGAAAGATGGAAGGACCGTGGAAGCGGGCCTCCTCGGCAACGAAGGCGCTTCCGGAATGCCGGCAGTTCTCGGCCTGAGCAGAAGCCCGCTTCGAGAGATCGTTCAAATTGAAGGTGATGCATTCAGGGTGCGTGTCAATGCGCTAAGGGAGCTACTGCCTTCGACTCCGGTTCTTCAAGCCACCTTGAATCGCTATGCTGCCGGACTCGCCATGCAAGTAGCACAAACGGCCGCCTGCAACCGACTTCATAAAATCGAAGAACGCCTTTCGCGCTGGTTACTGATTGCCCAGGATCGAGTCGATTCAGGGATTGTCCCTATCACCCACGATTTCCTCGCCACGATGCTGGGCACGGACAGGCCAAGCGTCACTGTCGCAGCGGGCGTGCTCCAAAGAGAAGGCATAATCGAATACACTCGCGGCTCGGTGAGAATTCTGAATCGGAAGAAACTCGAATCGTTCGCCTGCGAATGCTACGCCCTCATCAAACAATACAATAATTGAGCTCGCCATTTTCTCCACGCTCCGCCTGAGCGCGAACTATCTTCTTTCTCGCAGATCTCGCCGAAACAACGCGCCAAAACTGAAGTAAAATATGCGCCAACGCGGAGAGTTCACCTTTGAAGAACAGCGCCATCCTCTTGCTACGCTGTCCCGATCGGAAAGGCCTCGATGCCGCAATCGCGGATTTCATTTACTGGCATGGCGGCGACATTCTCCACTTCGAGCAGCACCAGCCCGGCGTCGAACGCTTTTACCTCGCGCGCCTTGAATGGGATCTCGCCGGTTTCGAGTTCGACCTCAAGGATTTTCCAAAGTGGTTCGCGCCCATCGCCGAACAGTTTTCGATTCAATGGCGCGTCACCACCTCGAACTACCGTCCTCGCATTGCAATTTTTGTTTCAAAATACGATCACTGCCTCGTGGATCTCCTCTACCGGCAGCGCACCGGCGAACTCGCCTGCGAAATCTCCTTGGTGATCAGCAATCATCCCGATGCGAAAAGTCACGCAGACTTTCACCACATCCCATACACCGTGATTCCAGTGACAAAGGAGAACAAGCAGGAGGCCGAGCGGCAGCAGATCGAGTTGCTTCGCGAAAATAATATCGAACTGGTCGTTCTAGCCCGTTATATGCAGGTGCTTTCCACCAGCTTTATCGAGCAATTTCCGCAGCAAATCATCAATATCCATCATTCCTTCTTGCCCGCATTCATCGGCGCAAAGCCGCACCAGCAAGCTTTCGACCGCGGCGTAAAAATCATCGGCGCCACCGCCCACTACGTCACCGAAGTCCTCGACGACGGCCCCATCATCGAACAAGGTGTCGAACGCGTCTCGCACCGCGACACGATCGAGGACCTGGTGAAAAAGGGCCGCGACATCGAAAAGGTAGTCCTCTCCCGCGCCGTCCGCTGGCACATCGAAAACCGCATCCTGCTCTACGGCAACAAAACCGTCATCTTCGAATAGCACGCTACCCCTGCCATTTAAGTCATCGCGATTCATCGATTTTCGATGATTTTCGATAAATGTAGGGTTCCCTACATTGAACACTGGATATGGAGACGAATGTACCCGCAGTAACCTACTTGCTTATGCCAAAGCAATTGCTGATAGCCGACGACAGCTTTCTCGTTCGGGAGACGATCAAGAACGTCCTCGCAGGACGGACCGATATCGCCGTTTGCGGCGAAGCCTCCAACGGGCTCGAGGCCGTAGAAAAAGCAAGAACACTCAAGCCGGATTTGGTCCTTCTCGACCTTGCCATGCCCGAGATGAATGGCGCGGAAACGGCATCGGTGTTGAAAATGACGGTTCCAGGAGTTCGCATCATTCTCTTCACGATGTACAGCGAAAACGTAGGAAACTATTTGACGTCTGCCCTTGGCATCGACGCGGTGCTTTCCAAGCCCGACGGGATGACGGCGCTACTCAACGCGGTTGAGGCCGCGCTCACTCCAACATCCACCCTCATCGAAGAGCAAAAATCCACTCAAAAGCCTGCTGAGACAACTCTGTCGCCAGCTGAACGAAGGAAAGCGAGTCAGGTATGAAACGCGAGTCAGAACGATGACCAAATTTGAGCGTCAGCTTACGACGCGAATGTCTGCACAAGATTTGAAATGCGAAGAAGTTCCATCACGCGGGGCGTCATGTTGACGAACTCCAATATAACCAGGCCTTGCTTGACTGCGGTCACCTTCAGTCCAACCAGCGCTCCTAGGCCGGAGCTATCGAGGTAGTTCAAATCACCGAGGTCGATCACGATGCGGCCGCCGAGAGGAATCATCGGCTTCACAAGTTCTTTAATCTGATTCGTGTTCTCGCTGATCAGCTTGCCGTGACATTTGATCGTCGTCACTTTATTCCCGTGCTTATCATCCGGCGACTTCTCAACTTCATAGGTGAAAGAGTCAACTTGTGGCATGGCCGCGCCATCCTTTCTTGGGCTCGAAAGACGCAGAGCATAGCATTCGGTCCCAAGCGTGCCCTGTTAAATTCAGGTTACATTCAAATAAATGCCTTGTAACTTCCACTCCGTTCACACCAGTGTGACATTCTTCCCCGCTCGAACTCTTGCTCATCGCCGCCAGAGACTTTGAAGACGGGAGGAACTTCGCTATGCTGGGCGCTCCGATGATAATGAAAATCACGACCGAGAGGCTGTCGCTCCCCTTCGACCACGTCGCGGCGCATGAATTCCTGACTAAAAACGACCCGTACCTCGCCGATGTCATCACCCGCACAGGCGAATTCCAATTCAAGCTCGACGAGTGCGACAGCGTCTACGAATCGCTTCTCGAAGCAATCGTCTACCAGAGTATTTCCGGCAAAGCCGCCGCAAAAATCTTTTCGCGCATTCAGGCCCTGGGCGCGAACGGCGTCTGCCCCACGCCGGCTGAAATTCTGAAGACGCGCATTCCCGCTCTGCGCAAAGCAGGCCTTTCGAAAGCGAAAGCGCTGGCGATGAAGGACCTCGCACAAAAAACCATCGACGGCATCGTTCCCACGCTCGAAGCCGCGCAAAAGATGTCGGACGAAGAGTTGGTCGAGCGGTTGATTTCTGTTCGCGGAATCGGCGCGTGGACGGTGGAGATGTTTCTGATTTTCCGCCTCGGCCGGCCGGACGTCCTGCCGATTCACGACTTGGGCGTTCAAAAAGGGTGGGCGATTACCTACCGCAAACGCAAAATGCCAAAACCAAAAGAGCTTCTGAAATTTGGTGAACGCTGGCGTCCCTGGCGCACCATCGCCAGCTGGTACATGTGGCGCGCCGTCCACCTGGCCGGCAAAGACGCCCGCAAAATCATTAAGCTAGGCCCTAAAAAGAAGCGCCCCCCCGATCAAAAAAGGCGCTAGGACCTGATTAAGATTGGTTCGTGCGGAAGAAAACAGCAAGGCAAACCAACGCGCAGCGTCGCCCTTAGCCTTAAGTGGCACAGGCACTCTTGCCTGTGCTCTCGCGAGCACCCATTACCCCAAGGGCACTACCATCCTCGCTCCGGTGACACGTACCCTACGAACTCCGCACTGTCAGAAACAGCGACGCAAAACCAATCAACAACGTCGCACCCTCCAGCTTTACCGAAACTCCGTGCAAACGATCAAATTCAGCCCGCAGTGGACTACCCACCGGAGTCGCGGCAACCGATCCCATCTCCCGCCGCAATTCCATCATCCGCCGAATCACAACGTGCTGCGAAATCATCGTCAGCACCACCATAATCGCCACACCGATCGTCGGCAACAGCACCGATCTCCTGGAACCGCTAGCGGAAACTGCGAGCGCCGCCGACGCCAACAGAAACACAATCCCCGCCGCAACTCCCAGCGTATGCAATCGCCGCAAGGTAAACTCGACGAGCACTCCAGCCAGGTCTTGGCTCGGAAGAACCCGAAACGCCCCCGGCGCCACCGCCGCGCTGAAATAGAAAATCGACCCCACCCAAGTCCCCAGCGCAAAAACCTGTACGAACTTCAGAATGTTGGTCATCGCAGCGAGACTACCACGACAGGCCAATTGTTGCGATTAGCATGCGAGTTTAATCGACGGTTCCGCGATTAAATCTCAGCCTATGTGCATAAGAATCAAAAGGATGCATTTTTCTAATCGGCGGTAAACGGCTCTCTGGGCGCAACAAAATACACAGCGTCAAGTTCACAATTTCCGCCGCGTCACGCCACTTTCTGAGCACACGCATCCAAATCAGGACTGCAAGGCGTCGAACGATTGGGGCAGAATGACTAGGGCAGGAAAAGTGGTGGGCGACAAAGGACTTGAACCTTTGACCTCTCCCGTGTGAGGGGAGCGCTCTAACCAACTGAGCTAGTCGCCCGCGAACCTACTTTTTGTAGCAGAAGGCCACGCGAATTGCAATCAACCACGAACGCCCCAACCAATGCCGCCAGTAAACGACTCGCCGAACTTCTGCGCACGATTTCGCGCGTCGTAAAAGGCAAAGAAGACGTAATTCAACTCGCGCTAACCACTCTGCTCGCGCGCGGCCACCTGTTGATTGAAGACGTTCCAGGTGTTGGCAAAACAACTCTCGCGCAAGCTCTCGCGCGATCCTTCCACTGCTCCTTTCAGCGCATCCAGTTCACATCCGACTTGCTGCCCAGCGACGTGATCGGCGTCAGCGTCTACAACCCCACGACCCAAGGCTTCGAATTCAAGCCCGGGCCCATCTTCGCCAACATCATCGTCGCGGACGAAATCAACCGCACCACGCCAAAAACGCAATCCGCCCTGCTCGAAGCGATGAACGAATCGCAAATCACTGTCGACAATCACACGCACCCGCTGCCCAAGCCGTTCCTGGTTCTCGCCACCCAGAATCCGATCGAACACCACGGCACCTACCCTCTGCCGGAATCGCAGCTCGATCGTTTCTTAATGCGCATCCGCATGGGCTACCCGGATCGCGAGAGCGAAAAAAACATCCTGCGCAACAATGCAGGTCCGGCGCCGGTCGAATCAGTCGCACCGATGATGGACGCTACGGACGTGCTGGCAATGCAGGAAGCGGTCTCGCATATTAAAGTCGAAGAAAGCCTGCTCGATTACGCGCTAGAAATCGTCGAGCGCACGCGCCAGACGGAACAGCTGAGCCTGGGCGTGAGCCCGCGCGGCGCGGTCATGCTCCATCGTGCCGCGCAAGCACGCGCGTTTCTCGAAGGCCGCGATTATTGCCTGCCGGACGATTTCAAACGCCTCATCGTTCCCGTGTTCTCGCACCGCGTGGTCGTCAGCTCGCGCTACGTTTCCACGCAGAAGAAATCCGAACAAGCCGAAGCCATTCTCCGCGAAATTCTCGAAACCACCCGCGTCCCACTCTAATGCAGGAAACATTCGCAGCACGATGGTGGCGGGGACGCGATCGTCCCGGCTGGAAAAACTTCGGCATCGCGATGCTGGTGCTTTCCGTTGCGCTCCTGGTCTCGCTATTTTCCGCCGCCGCTGCACAAACAGGACGCATCTGGGTTGCCGCCGGCTCGACGGCAGTTGCGCTTGGCCTCGCCGGCTGGGTTGCAATCACCATCGTCCCCGCGCTTGCGCGGCGCACGAGTCTGCGCTGGTTCGTCTATCAAGTGGACTACCGGCTCACGCGCGAAGGAATCATTTATCTTGGCGCTGTCTTCATCCTCGTGCTCGCGGCGGTAAACACAGGCAACAACCTTCTCTTCATGATTCTCGCCTGCACCCTTGCCGGAATTTTGATTTCCGGAGTGCTGTCGCGCGTTGTTCTCACTGGCGTAGACCTGAAGTTCGATATGCCCGAGCACATTTTCGCCGAGCAGCCGGTGCTTGCCGAACTCGAACTGCGCAACGAAAAGCAAACCTGGCCATCATTTTCCCTGCTGGTCGTGGGCGAGACGAAGAAAAGCACGGCTCAGGTGCTCACGCGCCCGGTTTATTTTCCCTACATTCCGCGTCAAAGCGCGGCGCGTCAAAAAGTAGAGCTGACGTTCCCGAAGCGCGGCGTTTACCGGCAAGATGCATTCGGCATCCGCACGCGATTCCCATTCGGCTTCTTCGAAAAAACTCGCACGGTCGCCTCAAATATCGAAATCACAATCTACCCGCGCGTGCAGCCCGCCGACCAATTCTATGAAGTGCTTCCGTTGCTGAGCGGCGAAATGGCCAGCTATTTCCGCGGCCGCGGCCACGAATTACATTCATTGCGCAACTATCAACCCAACGACAGCGCCCGCTTCGTCGATTGGAAAGTTACCGCGAAAACAGGCCGCGTGATGGTCCGCGAATTCGCCCGCGAAGATGAACGCCGCGTGATGCTCGTGCTAGATCCGTTCATCGGCCCTGCTCGAGCAGATTCGAGTCCGGCGGCAGAAGCCGAGCATGCAGACCGCTTCGAGCGCGCCGTCTCGATGGCTGCCTGCATCGCCTGGCACTTCCACGAGATTAACTCTGTCATGCAATTCCGCACGGACCGTTTCTCAACGCCGATGGCCACCGCCAGCGAGATTATTTATGACACGTTGCGCGAACTCGCGCTCGTAGAACCGGATTCCTCGTCAACAGGTGGAACATTCCTGAACGCCCTCGCAAGCGAACAAGAAATCTTCAAAATCATAATCACCAGCCGCCCGCAAGCCGCAATCCCCAGCTCTCTGTGGTCCTCTTCCTATTTCGTCTTCATCGACACCCTGTAGCTGGGAAGGACTCAATGACTCAAGACGAACTCCTTCGTCGGCTGGATGACCTTAGATCACGTGGCCGTCTCATATTCTTTATTGGAACACCACTGACCTTGCTACTTGAAACGCCAATCATCGTTTATGTTTTGAAAGCGCAGCTTTCGGTGCCGCCGTCTCGAAGAACGGTGGCCTTGCCCTTGGCCGGCCTGGCGGCTTGCTTCTTCATCGTTGCAGTCTTCTACCTCGCCCTTCAGCACAACATCGCTAAGAATTCTCCGCTATGCCCGCTCTGCGCAGGAAGAATCACGTGGCGGGAACGGGCGAGCGTCCTAGCTTCAGGCCGATGCCCACATTGTTCCTGCGAATTGTTTCGAGATTCTTCTAATTGAAGCAGACGAGCTTGCGGCGGCCGTTCCCGGCAGACAGAGCCCACATTGAACCGAGGGCATGCGAGAATGCAGCTCGCATGAATGTCCAACTGAAAGCGCGCGCGCTCCGTACTCTTCAATCACGCCTGCTCGCTTGGTTTCGCTCGAATCGTCGCGAATTACCGTGGCGAGCGAGCCGCGATCCCTATCGCATCTGGGTAGCCGAAATCATGCTGCAGCAAACGCGCATCGCCGCGGTGATTCCCTACTACGACCGCTTCCTCCGCCGCTTCCCCGATGTGGGTACACTCGCGCGTGCCCGCCAGTCAGAGGTCCTGAAATTCTGGTCAGGCCTCGGCTACTACAGTCGCGCTCGCAATTTGCACGCCGCCGCCAAGACAATCGTCGCGGAGCACAACGGTGAGTTTCCCCGGGACCTTAAAGCTGCCCTAAGCCTGCCCGGAATCGGGCGCTACACAGCCGCTGCAGTACTAAGCATCGCGTACGACGAACCTCTTGCCGTGCTCGATGGCAACGTCGCACGAGTGCTGGCGCGCCTCGGCGCTGTCCGCGGCGATTTGCGCACCCCGCGTACATGGACAAGTCTCTTAAAAACAGCGGATCAACTTCTCGCGCGCACTGCAGCAAGCGATTGGAATCAAGCTCTCATGGAACTGGGCGAAACAGTTTGCACGCCACAATCGCCGCAATGCGCGGCCTGCCCAATCAGCCGCTCGTGCAGGGCACACGCTCAAGGCCTAACCAATGAAATTCCCGCACCGCGCAAGAGGCGCGCCACGGTCAACGTCAAAATCGCGGCCGCTATTTTCCGCGATCCCCAAGGCCGCACACTGCTCGTGAAAGATCCCGGCGCGCACGATCACGTTCTTTTTTCCCGCATGTGGCAATTCCCAGCCGTCGAAGTGAAGCGCAACCCCGGCGTCGAACTTGCGAAGCACCTCCACGCCACCCTCGGCACGAACGGCGTAACGCTCGAAGCCCTCCCCGAAGCGCGTCACGGCGTAACGTTCCGCAATGTAACGCTGCTGCCTTTCCTTGCCCGCGTCGACCACTTGCCAGCAAACGCCGGAACAAAAGGCCGCGTCCTGCCACTCAAGAGCATTGCCCGCCTTCCAATTTCAAGTGCAACTCGCAAAATCGCCGCGTCCTTGGTCTAGCTCATCTCCTGTTTGCGCACGTGTTACCTAAAACTCACCTATTTCCACGCCACGCTCTGCCCGCAGTAGCCGTCCAACGTCGCGTTAACTGCCCGGCACCGTCGGCCCAGCTCGAAGAGCTGCGCCCTTCCGCCGGGTGCTAAAATTTCAGCTGGCCATGTCCGCATCCGCCGCACGCATCAGCGCACCGCCCCTCTCGGCGGTGCAACGCTATTTCGAGGTATCGCTCTACCTTCTCGTCTTGACGAGCGTCATTGCCGTTGTCTCCACAGGAAAACTGGATCCGTTTTCGAGCGTCGTGCCTGTTCTCGCGCTGGCCTACAAAGGCTTCCGTCTCTGGCGCGGCAAGGGACCGGAGCTTTCAGTTCGGCTGGCCACCTGGCTGGTACTCGCTTATTTTCTATTCTTTCCTTTCGACCTATGGGTTATCTCGCGCAATCTCGCAGCAGGCGCGCCGAATCCGGCCCTTTACTCCGCGCTTCTCTCCGCGATTCACTTGCTCCTGTTTGCGGTGATCGTGCGGCTGTATTCGGCGCGAACGAATCGCGACTACGCTTTTCTCGCGGTGCTAGCGTTCGCGTCAATTCTTGCTTCGGCGATTCTTACCGTCGAAACGGGCTTTCTGATTTCGCTCGCGATTTTCCTCGTCCTGGCCGTCTCAACCTTCGTTGCGCTTGAAATCCGTCGCAGCTCGCAGGGAGCCGTATCGCCCGCCCTTGAGCCCGGCACTCCGCTCGCCCAGAAATTGAATCGCGCGCTCGGTCTCACCTCGATTCTTGTCGCAGTTGGCACGCTCGTCGTCGGCGCCGCATTTTTCTTCATAATTCCTCGCTTCACGGCCGGCTACATGAGCGCCATCAATATTCAGCCCACCTTGATGACCGGTTTCAGCGACAGCGTCACCCTCGGCGCAATCGGCAAAATCAAGAAAAATCCCGCCGTGGTGATGCGCATCAAGATCGATGGCGATCCGTCGCGCGCCTCCAACGTCCACTGGCGCGGCATCGCATTCACCGATTTCGACGGCCGCCGCTGGTTCACGCCCAATCACGACCCCACGGTGGTCAGCCCGAACGGCAACGGCGTCTACCAATTGATGACTGCAATGCCCGCTCGCGGCGAATATTACCCGCTTCACTACACGGTCCTCATGGAACCGATCGCGAGTGACGCTCTATTCGTGGCGCTGAAGCTGATAGATGTACGCGGTCGCTTTTCAAACGAAACAGATCGTCCCGATGCGACCAAGCGCTCCGGATTTCTCGTTTACGATAAAACCGGCTCGCTCTCCAACCCATTCCACAACGAAACAAAAGTCCGTTACCAGGCCGATTCCCTTGTCCCCGTGATTCCCGCAGCCGAGCTTCGCGAGGCTCCCGCCGACTATCCTGAACTTACCCGGCGAATGTATCTGGAGCTGCCCACCCTCGATCCGCGAATCGCCAAGCTCGCTGCGCAAATCACCAGCGGCGCGACAAATCCATATGACAAGGCCTCGAGAATCGAAACCTATCTCAAAACGAAATACGGATATTCACTCGACCTCACCGATCCTCACGGTAAGGATCCGCTCTCCTATTTTCTTTTCGACCGCCGCGCTGGCCATTGCGAATATTTCGCGTCCGCGATGACGATTCTCGCCCGCACGCAGGGAATCCCAGCGCGCTATGTCACCGGCTTTCTACCCGGCGAATACAACGACATTGGTGGCGACTACATCGTTCGCGCCAGCGACGCGCACGCATGGGTGGAAGTTTATTTCCCCGACTACGGCTGGATCACATTCGACCCCACGCCGCCCGCAAATGCCCGGCCCGGCGGATTGCTCGAACGCCTCGCCATGTATTGGGACTGGTTCCAGTTCGCCTGGAGCGAGTGGATCGTCAACTACGACTTCAACCACCAACTGAATCTCGCTCAGAACATGCAGCGCACCTCGCACGATTTTGGCGACCGCGCGCAAAAATACTACAAAGAAAAGCAGCGCCAGCTGATGCAGATGATTCTCGCGCTCGACAAGCGAATCGAAGCGTCGCCGTACTTTCTACCGACGCTACTCGTGCTGCTCGTAGCGCTGCTGATGTACTTGCGCGGCCGCCCGCTTATCACCTATGTAGTAGCGCGATGGAGCTTGCGCGCCCGTCGCGCCGGGAATTTAACGGCATCGCTCGCCGCCCTCGAATACCGCGAAATGCTGCGCCTCCTCGAAAAGCGCGGCTGGAAAAAAGCCGAATCGCAGACGCCCCTCGAATTCGCCGCAGCAATCCCATCATCAGAAATTTCAGCCCCGGTCGCGCAGCTAACCGAGCTATACCAGTCCGCCCGCTTCGGCGAACACGCCGCTCCCATCGAGCAAATGTCCTCCCTCCTCCGCTCAATCCGCGACACGTTACGTTCTCGCAAGTAGAAAGTATTCACTGCGCCTTGAACTTGGCGGCTGCCACTGCATATTCCTTTTGCTCCGTCGTTAGCGACGGATGATTAGTGAGGTACTGATCGACCAGAGCTTGGGTCCTCGGATGATGCAGATGACCCAACCCGTGCAGCGCGGCCGCCTGGCAGTGAGGAGCGTCGAGCAAGAGAATCGCTGAGAGCGTCTCAAACATTACGTCCTGCATTTTCGAATCTTCCCCACCTCTTTCTCGCAGGCGATTTTTGCAGTGGTAGTCATAGCAAATGCCGTCCCACCACATAAAGCACGACGAATCTAAAGGCTCCTTTGCAAAAAACCGTGTGAACAGATCGAGCATGGAGCGGACGCATTCTTCCCTTTCTAAAAAGATGATTTCGCTCTCCCAAAGCAAGTACGTTACGGACCAGTCTCTCCCGCTGATCATTCCCCAGAACCCCTCTTCGAGCTGTGATTTCGAGAATCGTCCGACGAGGATTTCAGGTTCGCGAAATAACCGGATGTAATAGGCGCAAAACTGTTGTGGCACGAAGGTCACTTCTGAATTGCAGTACCATTCTTTCGACACGTCTCCTACAAACTCGTGATCAAAGTTAAGTGAAACAAAATCGTCGAACGTGTATTGTGTTGCGTCGATTTCGGTGTGGGGTTTCATACCTTCTCGCATAAAAGCAGAGTAACCAATCGACTCCAGCAATGCACGTGGTAGAATTGTGTGTTTGCCTGCAACCAAGGAAGCGCGCTGGTATGCCTAAAGTTGGATTTGTGAGCCTCGGATGCCCGAAGAACCTCGTTGATAGCGAGGTGATGATGGGCATTCTCACGCGCGCAGGCTACGAAATTACGCCGCGCGCAGGCGATGCCGATGTCCTCGTCGTCAACACCTGCAGCTTCATCGCTCCCGCGCAGCAGGAATCGGTGCAGTCAATCCTCGAGATGGCGGAGTACAAGAATTTCGGCCGTGCGCAGAAACTAATCGTCGCCGGCTGCATGGTCGAACGCTATCGCAACGACATTCGCGAGCAGATTCCCGAAGTCGATGCCGTGATCGGCACAGGTGAAGTCGACAAAATCCTCGAAGCCTGCGAAGGCCAGCTTCGCGCCGTAGGTTCCGATGGCAACAATGCTTCCCTGCCGTCATACCTTTACCATGACCTGACGCCGCGCGTTCTGGCCACGCCGCGCCACACCGCCTACATCAAAATCAACGAAGGCTGCGACCATCCCTGCACCTTCTGCGTGATTCCGCAGCTGCGCGGCAAATTCCGCAGCCGCCGCTTTGAATCCGTGGTGCGCGAAGCCGAAAATCTAGCCGCCGCGGGCGTCCGCGAAATTTCCCTGATCGGACAAGACACCACTTTCTACGGCGAAGATCTCGGCCTGCGCGACGGCCTCCCCGTCCTCCTCGAACGCCTCGCCCAAATCGAAGATCTGAATTGGATTCGCTTCCTCTATTGCTACCCAAATCGCATCACGCCGCGCCTGCTCGATACCATCGCATCGCATCCGCGCCTCGCGAAATATCTCGACGTGCCGTTGCAGCATGCCAGCCGCAGCGTCCTCGCGCGAATGAAGCGCGGCTCAAGCGGTGACGCATTCCTGAAAATGCTCGAGCGCGCTCGCAAAGCAATCCCCGGCGTTTCGATTCGCACCTCCTTCATCGTCGGCTTCCCCGGCGAAACCGAAAAGGATTTCCGCGAACTCTGCGATTTCGTCCGCGCCGCCGAATTCGATTGGATGGGCGTCTTCGCCTATTCCGACGAGGACACCTCGAAAAGCTTCGCCCTCGAAAATAAAGTGGACGACGAAACGATCGCCCGCCGCCGCGACACCCTGATGTCAATCCAGAAGAAAATTTCCGCCCGCAAGCTCCGCAAACGCGTAGGCCAGCGCCTGCAAGTGATGCTAGAAGGCCCCTCGAAGGACACAGATCTCATCTGGGAAGCCCGCCTCGAAGGCATGGCCCCCGAAATCGACGGCAAGGTCTACATCACCGAATTCGAAGGCGTAAACGACGCCGAGAATCTGCCTCAACTCGGCACAATGGCCACAGCAGAAATCACCGAATCAAACGACTACGACCTGATCGCCCGCGCAATAGAATTTGCCGCCCCGCAAGCCCGCACGATCAGCACAGAAATCGCAGCACCCACAGCGTCGCCAAATCCATTTCCAATCCTGGCATCCCATTAACCCATCTCCGGTAGCCACGACGCCGCCGTCCTCGTCGTGCGCCTTTCCCTCAATCTCAGCACACGCGATCCAAGCCTCGCCGCACCGAACGGCACCGCTGCACTTCCGTAACGCCGGCGTCCCGCCGGCTCTTTTGACTCTATTCCCCGCGCCACATCAAACTCCCACTGAAATCCATCCATGTTAGCTTTACTATAGAACCCATGAAGCGCCGCTGTCCCATCTGCCACAAACCAACCGACTCCGAAACAAGCGCCGACTTCCCGTTCTGCAGCGAACGCTGCCGCCTCCACGACCTCGGCAACTGGTCGAGCGAAAAATACGTAATCAGCAACCCAGTCTTCGACGAATCCGAAGACGACGCCTCGCGCCCGAGCGACCCCGACGACAGTGATGACAACAAGGACGCTCACGGATGAGCGCCGACTCGGGCACAGTCGCACCAACCGCCTCCGACGCGTCGCACTCGCCAGCCACAGCGCAGCGTAAACCTCGCTTCGCCCTCTTCATCGCCACCGCTTGTGGCTTGGGTTACATCCCTGTCGCCCCCGGTACCTTCGGTTCGTTGGCGGGCCTTATCCTGTTCGCAATCCCTGCCTGCTTTTACTTTTGGGGTGACATCCCGTACATGTTGACTAACGCTCCGAGCGGCGACTTCTCTATTAATGTGCCCGAGGGATATTTCAATCCGTTCGCGTGGGCCTACGTCATTTTGCTGGTTCTCGTCTCAGCAGTCGGAGTTTGGGCCGCCGAGCTCGCTGCCAGATTCTGGCGGCAGAAAGACCCGGGTCGCGTTGTCATTGACGAGGTGTCCGGACAATTCCTAACGATGCTTCTGGGCTGTGGGGTTCCCGTCTGGTTTAAGGTTCCTGAACTTCGATATGCAACAGTGGCTCCCGGCTTCATAATGATGCGCTCCGCCCTCAACTGGAAATATTTGCTCCTGGGTTTTATACTTTTTCGCGTTTTCGATATCTGGAAACCGTCCCCAGCCCGACAAGCCGAGTCCCTTCCCGGCGGCTGGGGTATCATGGCAGATGACTGGGTCGCGGGCATTTACGCCGCAATCGGATTGTGGCTAGCCCGCGCAGCGGGCCTTTAGTTTTTGTAACGCCGTTGGGTTCTGTAGCGCCGGTCTTTAGACCGGCAGGTTTTCTTTGAATTCGCAGCGCCGGTTTTTTTATTCTGACCCCGCGAAGGGCAAACCGGCAGGTTTAACTCGAACGTAACAACGAACCGTGGCATCAACGGGACCAATCAAATTGAAATCGAACGGCACACCTCGAATCGAAAGCGTCACTCCCGCAGCAGCCCTGCCGGGCGGTGAAGTCTCGATCAAAGGTAGCGGCTTCGACACGCGCAACCACACCCGCGCCCAGGTCCAATTCGGCGCTGCAGAAGGCAGCCTCGTAATGGCCGCCGAAAATATACTGATCGCGCGCGTCCCCGATGGTGCCGAAGGTGGCGCCGTGCGCGTGAAAATGGGCAGCGTCGAAAGCGCGCCCTTCCCCATGGCGCTCGGCGTGCAAATTGCCGACAACCTGCACCCAGTCGCCAGCCCCGCCGTCGACTCCGAAGGAAACGTCTACGTCACCTTCAGCGGCCAGCGCGGCCAAAAGGTTCCCGTCTCGCTCTACAAAATCACCTCGAACCACACCGTCAAGCCTTTCATCACTGAACTCATGAACCCCACCGGCCTCGCAATCGACCACGACGGCTACCTCTTCGTTTCCTGCCGCAACGACGGCACAATCCACCGCATCTCGCCCGACGGCCGCGCCATGCAATGGATCGAAGGCATGGGCATCGCCACCGGCCTCGCGTTTGACAAAGCCGGAAGCCTCTACGTCGGCGATCGCAGCGGCACGATTTTCAAAATCGGTCCCGACCGCGAAATTTTCGTCTTCGCAACGCTTGAGCCATCGCTCGCCGCATATCATCTCGCGTTCAGTCCCACCGGCGATCTGTACGTCACCGGCCCCACTACGTCGAGTTTCGACCGCGTCTACAAAATCACTCCCGGCGGCGATGTAAACGTTTTCTTCCGCGGCCTCGGACGCCCACAAGGCCTCGCCTTCGATCGCTTCGGCAATCTTTATGTCGCGGCTTCTTTCAGCGGCCGCCGCGGCATCGTCCGGCTCACTCCTCACGCGGAGCCGCAAGTCGTTCTCGGCGGCAGCAACATCGTCGGCCTCGCGCTGATGCCCAGCCGCCGCGCCATGATTACCACCAATAGCGCCATCTACTCTCTCGACTGGGATGTCGAGGGTCTTCCGCTGTTCGGTTAGCCCACCCAATGCGGGCAGAAATTATCGCCATCGGCTCAGAACTGCTCACGCCCTACCGCCTCGACACGAATTCTCTATTTCTCACCGACGGCCTCAATCAAGTCGGCATCCGCGTGGTACACAAAGCGGTGGTGGGCGATTCGCTCGACGATATGCGCGCATCCTTTCGCCAAGCGCTCGATCGCGCCGACCTGGTCGTAGCTTGCGGTGGCCTCGGCCCCACGGACGATGATCGCACTCGCGAAGCCGTCGCCGATCTGCTCAGCCGCAAGCTCGAATTGAACGAAGGCGTGCTCCGCCACATTCAGGAACTTTTCCGCCGCTTCGGCCGCGTGATGCCAGAAATCAATCGTCGCCAGGCGATGGTGCCCGAAGGCGCCACAGTGATTCCGAATCCGCGGGGCAGCGCTCCCGGCTTATGGATTGAAGCGAGCGGCCACATCGTGATTCTTCTGCCCGGCGTTCCGTCTGAGCTGCGCGCGATGTTCGATCAGGAAATCCGCCCACGCCTCACAAGACTCGGCCACGACGAGCGCCTCTTCACGCGCGACTTGCGCATCACCGGCCTGCCCGAATCAGAAGTCGAGCAGCGCGTCTCGCCTCTCTACGCGCTTTACCCCGACACCGAAACCACAATCCTCGCATCGCCACCGGGAATTCAACTCCATCCGCGTGTCTGGTCGCGCGATCCCGCCCAAGCCAATCAGATTCTCGACGAGATAGTCAAGCGCATGGCCCTCGCGCTCGGCGAGCATCTCTATTCCACCGAAGGCGAGGCGATGGAGGAAGTCGTCGCACGCGCGCTAACAGAAAATCGCGCCACGATCGCCGTCGCCGAGAGCTGCACAGGCGGCCTGCTCGCCGAACGCCTCACGAACATTCCTGGGAGCTCCGTCTATTTTCTCGGTGGCGTCGTTTGCTACAGCAACGAACTGAAATCTGCGCTGGTCGACGTCCCGGCAGAGCTGATCGAATCCAAAGGTGCAGTAAGCCCCGAAGTGGCGCTGGCTCTCGCCGACGGCATTCGCAAGAGAACGGGCGCAACGATAGGCGTGGGCGTCACGGGAATTGCAGGCCCTGGCGGCGGCACTCCGGAGAAACCCGTCGGCCTCGTGCACATCGGCATCGCCGATGAACGAGGTCCACGCGAACGCCGTTTCCAATTCCCCGGAGACCGCGAACGTATCCGCATGCACGCGTCTCAAACCGCTCTCGATTCCGTGCGCCGCTATTTTCTCTTCCCGCGCGGCCGGACGTAGGCC
>Ga0206925_1080_pt1 | contig 20204 bp, 17 predicted proteins | sample Alteio_BWOrgHeat_62_FD_152944 | JGI IMG/M metagenome (GOLD analysis project Ga0206925, IMG submission 152944) | Enriched cells from forest soil in Barre Woods Harvard Forest LTER site, Petersham, Massachusetts, United States -... | ecosystem: Environmental > Terrestrial > Soil > Temperate forest >...
GCGCGGCGTAAGCGCCAGATGACCAGGCGATGTCACGAGACACTCCGTGCCGCTGTTGTCGCTCCGTCGGGTCAAGTTTGGGTCAAGTCGCGCACCTATTTCCGCGCGCTGTGTTTCTGGCTTGGCGGAAATACGAAGGAGCTGACACGTAGTCTCGATCGTGACAGTTCAGCGCTATCGAGTACGCCGCTTTTGTTCGTGTCTAACCTATCGAACTCAGTTGCCATGAAGTCCAACCACTGCTGCTTCGTAATCTTTCCTGTTTTGTTCATGTCGATTAGCCGAAGCAGTTGTGCCACTTCGCCAGGACTTAGTGAATCCGAGTCTGGGCCTGATTTGTTTGAAAAGGGGTTCCCGTAACTATTCCTACGGTGAACATAGCGGCGATCGCACAAATCAAAAACATGCGTGCTGTTTTTCGCATCTTTCACACTCCTTCAAACAGAGCGCTGCGATAAACGCTTCTTGCGCTGTTTCTCTTTTCTGTATTCTCGTTCTATCTGCACCAAGAAATATATGAAAAAGCCTCCCACCACCAGGCAACTGATAATAAAGACTGCAAGCAGCATCTTGCCTACCCGATAGCCAATCCGACAGCGAACGCGGCACCTACTACAATTGCCCAAAATATTTTCTCTGCTTTAGTCATGGCGCGAGCTTCGGGCGACATCACACCACACTTCGAGTTTGTAGCCCGCCTTGTCAGCAGCCTCTAAAATTTGCTGTACCAAGTACGTGTTGGGTGCCAACGCGTGACCTTTCGGATTGATACAGCAGTCTCGTGCAGTGACCCACATATGCTCAGGAAGTTGCTCTGCAATTCTTACTAGCGTTTCAGTCTTCACAAACATGGCTACTCCTCATCTGTTACATGGCGCGCACTTTCACGAGCTTAGGTCGGTCGGCATCAGGAAGGCATAAGGGAGGTGTAAGGTTTTCGTTAAGGCGGTAGAATCCGTTCAATAGATGTTGATAACAGGGGATTATCACCACCTATCTCGTTTTGAGATAGAAGGTGCGAAGAGGATTTTGAAACAGTAATCGGCCGCTCACGGTTGATAGTTTTCGGTTAGCAAACTACTCGGCCAGCGAAGACACATTAGCTAACTCCGATAAGGGCATCTCGCCAGCCCCGCGCTCTGCCCTCCACTGGACATCTCGAGCCATCGTCACATACTCTTCGGGCTCGGACCTATGGATGAACGGTGTCGGACCTTACGTCTCGCTCGCTTTTCACAAGGAGGGTTGCTATGGAGCATCGGATTCTCACTTCGATGTGCGTTATCGCGGTTTTGGCAGCGCTCACAACCTTGCGGCACGGTCGCTTGGCTGCGCAGTCGCCGGCCAGCGCAGCCAAATCGCCACATCCACTGATCTTGCAAGAAAACGAGGGGGAACATCTACTGCGGCGCCCCGGAGGACCGATTGCTGCAGCTGCGGCTTCAGTTCCTGAATTTATAATCAAAATAGATGAGCAGAACGGAAACGCCGAAGACTTCCTTGTGTCGACGGAAATCATGAGTCCCGGCGGGGTCATTCCCTTTCACAAGCATCTAAATTCCGAAGAGATTCTCGTCTTAGAAGAAGGCGGAGCCGCCGTAACGGTTGGCGATCTGAGGGGGATCGCAGGTCCGCATTCCGTTGTGTTTATCCCGCGAGACACGTGGGTGTCGGTTACGAATACCGGGAAGAATTCAATCCACATCTACGGACTATTCTCGCGTCAAGGCTTTGAAAACTTTTTCCGTGCCCGAAGCGTTCATCCGGGTGAGCCATTAACCCCGCTCACCCCTGAGGAAGTGCGTGGCGCCGCGGAAAAAGGCCACGCGATGGTTTGGGATACCTCGAAGGGTCCATACCCGCCAGGCGTAGCGCACCCTTGAGGCGGCGTTGAATCGTTGGTCGGGGCGAATATGTGGGCGGCAGTTGGGCGCTAGGCTGGTCGTCGGATAACTGTCGAGAAACAGGGATTATCACTAGCTATCTCACTCTGAGATAGCTGGTGCGAAGAGGATTTCTCGACATCTATCCGGCTCGGTCCCACCTGCGGGCTCAACTTCTAACAGTCATTGACGCTTCGCGTACTCTGCTTTGGCTTCCTTCAGGATTGGATGTCGGGGTCGGCGTCTTTCCACAGCGCAAGAAAATATTTGTAGGCGGCCAGCGCCTTTGGCATGAAACACCTAGCCGGTGCGCCAAGCGCTCAGGGCTTTGTTGGCGCGGACGTGTTTCCCTTGGCCAAGCTGCGTTGCGCCTCGGCGCGCTCGGCTCTGGCTCGGGCACTTAGTGGGCCATTGGGATCAAGCTTAAGGCAGCCATTCAGATCCTCGATCTCCGCCGAGGGGTTGCGCTGCAGGAGATGAATCTGCGCGAGGAGGAAGTAAGGATCTGGGAACGTCGGTTTGTAAAGTATCGCTTCGTGCGCGCTTCGCTCGGCCTCCGGGAGTCGACCCATCGCGTACAGCACCCAAGCCAGGGAAAAGTGGCCGTGGGCATCGGCGGGATCGAGTTCAATACCGTCGCGAATCGTTGCCTCCGCGTCGGCAAACTGATTCCGGTGGCAGAGAATCACGCCCAGCCCAAAGTGCGCCGGGGCAAACGTGCCACGACTCAGTTCGATAGACTTGCGAAATGCCGCTTCCGCACTGTCCCAACTCTGCATACTCAGCTCCGCTCCGCCGAGCCCGCTGTAAGCTTCGTAGAACGTCGGAAAACTCTTGATTGCGCGCTGGAAGTTGGGGATGCTGCCGAGCCAATCGGCGGCGTCGAGCTGCCGAACTCCCTTGTTGTAAGCCTCTCGGGCTTTGTCCGGGATGCCCAACTCGTGAACGGAAACGGCGCTGCCGTTCGTGCCGATGTGGCCCTTCATTAGGTCGGATGGAGGGGACGGAGCATGTGCGGCCAGATTGAAAACCAAGGAGTCGCCCTGCTGGCTGGAATTCATTTCTTCCGTGCGCGTCTTTGCCGCGAGCCTTACTTCGCACGACAGAGGTTTCCCATTTAGCAACGTTCTAGCTGCAAGATTGGCCTTTGCTTCGCCGGGTTCGTTGCATAGCACATGCGTCAGCTCGTGTGCCACCGCGAGCTCTAGCAGATCGTCCGTGCTCATTCCCCACCGCACGATGAGCTCTTCAGCACGATGAGGTACCTTTGCAACCAGCGCTTCTTCGATGAACGTCTCTCTCTTCGGAAGATATGTGAACGCCGGGCTGTCAGGATCTATTCCTTGCGGCATCACGACATACTTCCAGTCCGCGGAACGCACCAGCACCCAGGTCCATTCGCCAAGTTCCGCAGCGGGGTACTTCGCGAGGGTCTTCCTCAAGACCGCCATATCGGCCTGGCATTTGCTCAAACTGTAACCAGTGTTGCAGACGAAGTGTTGTGGTAACCCTCCAACGGGTGGCCCAGCCTTCGTAACTGCCTGTGATAAGAAAATAACAACAAGAACCTGAGCAGCGACTTGCAAACCGACCCTGAGCTTCACGGAACACCTCCTCGGTGCCCGCAAAACTCGCTGATGTCCCGATCTATCTCAATGCATGCGCCCTCACATAAAGCGCACATCTTCCTCGCATCTTAATGCATTGAAATAAACCAGTTTGTATCCGCTCTTCTAAGCGTAACCTCTCGGCTCCGTAGCTCCTCTGTGCTACTCTCTGCCCTCAGGGGTTCCCGAATGCCGGGAAATCAACATACCCGAACCGTTACCCGCTTCGGCCCATTCGAAGCAGACCTGCAAACTCAAGAGTTGCGAAAGCAAGGGAGACGCCTGCGCTTGCCGGGTCAGTCCTTCCAGATACTGAAAATGCTTTTGGAGCGGCCGGGAGAATTGGTCACCCGCGAAGAGCTACGCACTGCACTATGGCCCTCGGACACATTCGTTGACTTCGAGCACGGCCTCCATGCTGGCGTTAACCGCCTCCGAGAAGCTCTCGGCGATTCTGCAGATAGCCCGCGGCTTGTAGAGACTCTCCCACGCCGAGGATACCGTTTCATAGGCGCAATCACGCCGCCCATATCTGTTCCCCAGCCCCTGGAAGGTGGAAGCGCAGCACAACCTGTATCTGCTGCCGTCGAAACGAATCGCGCCACAGCCGCTCGCCCGGTGTGGTTCAGGGTAGGGGTCTGGATCCTGGCAGCCGCGGCCGTCGCGCTCACCGTGGCATTCATCTATCCACGATCTCACCCACGTACAGCGCCAGTGACTTTGAGCCCCATTCCGTTCACGACCTATGAAGGCACGGAGACTATGCCCAGTTTCTCTCCGGATGGATCGCGGATTGCATTTGCGTGGGACGGCAATCCCCCGCCGGGTTCCAAAGGGTTCGATCTGTACGTGAAGGTTATCGGCAGCGAGAACTCATTGCCGCTGACGCGTCACCCTTCCCCCGATTGGATTGCCTCCGCGTGGTCCCCCGACGGCACGCAGATTGCCTTTCATCGGATCTCCGGTTCTGACGCGGGTGTGTATGTCGTTCCAGCGCTAGGTGGTCCCGAGAGAAAGCTGCGCTCCACGCGAGAGCTCCATCGCACTGGCGCACTAATCGACTGGTCTCCCGACGGTAAATGGATTGCATTCCAGGATAGATTACCTCCCGAGAATCTCCTGAGACTCTATCTGTTCTCACTCGAGACTTTCGATATTCGACAAATTCCTCATGCTACAGAGTGCATAGGAGAGAAATCCCCTGTTTTCTCTCATGATGGCAAACAATTGGCATACACCTGTTGGAAAAATATTGGGAATACGGAGTCCGGCCTGGAGTCCGGCATCAATATCGTCGCCACCTCGGGTGGCCAGCCAAGAGAAATCAGAACGCCTGGCCACACCTTAACCGGATGGGGCCCGCTGATGGGTTTAGCCTGGACAGCCGACGACAAGAGGTTGATTTTCCCAGGCGATTTTCATCTAGAAGGAGCGGATTTTGAACTGTACGAACTGACGCTTGCAGATGGCTCGCTCCGTCGAATCCCGCTCGGGCAGAGCGCCGTTTGGCCGACTGTCTCCCCCAGGGGAGACAAACTTGCCTACGCCACGTACTCTTTCCACCTCAACATCTGGCGGAAAGACTTGTTGCATCCTGAATCCGCTGCCGCAAAGCTCATTTCCTCAACATGGGCACAAGAGAAGCCGGCGTACTCCCCGGATGGGAAGCAGATCGCATTTCTATCTGACCGCGGGGGTTTCCTTGAAATATGGATGAGTGATGCTGACGGAACCCAACCTGTGCAGATTTCAAATCTCAAGAGTTCTGGGACAGGAGATCCAAGTTGGTCGCCGGATGGAAAAACGATTGCGTTTGCTTCCGGGCCGTCGAGCGTCTCGCAGGGTTCGGGCGTCAGCGGAATATATATTGTCGACATTTCCGAACGCGTTCCGCGAAAACTTATTACTAACATTTTCGAGGCCGAGATGCCCAGTTGGTCGCACGATGGCAAATGGATTTACTTTATGTCGCGTGGAACTGACGGCCAGAAGATTTACCGCTGCCCCGCAACCGGAGGCGACGCTGTACTGCTTACGGCTTTGCCTTCGACAGAGCAGGGTCTGTATCCGCTTGAGTCGTTTGATGGTGAGACGGTCTATTTCGCGGGATCCGAAAGCAACACCCTACTATACGCAGTCTCTCTGAGAAATCCCGGTACGAAGGTTGCTCTGGAAGAGATGCCGACGATAGCGAGAGCGACGTTCTGGACGATTGTTCCGGGAGGCATTTACTTCGTTGCCGGGGATGCACCCGAGTCTATCCGCTATTTCGATTTCCACACCAAGCATGTCCGCCAGATCTTTGAATTGGACAAACGTCCTTGGCATGGCTTGTCAGTCTCGCCGGATGGGCACTGGATCCTTTATGTAAAAGTAGACGAGGAAAACCAAGACATCATGCTCGTCGATCAATTCCGGTAGCACATCCTCGCGCGCCGAAAGGTGGCGCAGATTTACACATCGCTCCGACCTTGACGCGAAGTTGGAAAGCCGTAAATCTAGTGGGCTTTCTTTCACCCGTTGCCGCGGTACTTGGATCACGGTGCCTCGGAGATGTTCCACCTAATGTTTGTACGACGCGCTATCGGGATAACTGTTGCGAACAGGGATTATCACTACCAATCTCAGAATGCGACGGACCCGTAGATTGGGTCCTAGTCCTCTATCACTTTTGACAGTTCCCATGCCCCGACTAGCGCGCTACTTTTCCCGACGTAGTTTAACTCCCCAGGCAAGGGGGACGGTTTCGAACTGGGCTGGGCGAGCCGTCCTCCTCTGCTCACTTGGTCCACGCCTCCCACTCCCGCAGCAGAATCGCAGACCACTCCATTTCGAGTTCTTCGGTCCACTCGTCCGGCAAGAAGCCCTTGTGCGTGAGGACAAACTCATCTTCACTCAGGGGTTCACCTGCCAAGGCCTTTCTCGCTGCCTCCCGAAAGAGTCTTGGTCTGCGGACGATAATTCTGTCCACTCGATGCAGCCGCTGTTCGCGAGCGGGGAGCTTTGATTCCACGGTCATGTCTTCCATCATTTTCCGCAGCTCACGTTCGTCGTCTGACTCTGCCACGGTGCCATCCCTTACCGCACCATTTCTGCTCGTTCCCAAAGCGATGCATAGCTCACGGCAATTGGGGTCCCCAAGCCTAGTGTGATGCCGTTTTCGGAATCCCCGGATCCACTCGGCTTTAGCTAGTTCTGTGTCCCTCGCGTTTTTGTGAGCTAGAATTTTCAGGGCTCCGGATTTTTCGTGGATTTTTGTGAAGGCTCGAAAATTCGATTCTGAGGCCTCAAATACGACGATTAGAACGGGTCTGGGCGGCTATTAGCCGGGTCAGGCGCGATTGATCCTAGGAGCATACGGGTTAGGTAAGGGTTTTCCTGGAAAACGGGATTGTGCGCGATTTTTGCCGGATTGCGATTGGCCATAATTTTTGACGCGACTGTCTGATGTTCGCGAAGCTATTTTTGTCGATTATTCATATTGTCTCCTTTACCTACACACTTACACTCATAAACTGTCCATTATCGTCATTGCTCAATCGGTTGTGTGTATTCGGAGAACTAGAAGTTAGCGCGGTGAATACGAAAGTTCGTGCCGTGATTTGGGAGCTGTCGTTCCTTTAGGTGTGGGAGTGTGTTCTCGGAACTGTCTGCTGACTGTTTTGGTTTGTATCTGCTCGGAGCTGTCCGCTTCTAGAAGGCGAGCTTTGTATCATCTTGAGCGCGCACTTGGTAGAATTCCCGCTACGGTGGAACAAAAAGGATTAACCTACCATTCCAGCGAGCAGGGCGTGGCACGCGATAACTTCCCGACAACAGAATCGCTCATTACGGACAGTCAATACGGTGTCAGCTCAACGGGTTAACATTTTCACGATCTGCTTTCTTGCCGCGCTCATGGTTGGGCTGTCGGATTGCGCCGCGAATGAAACCGAGCAGCAGCGGAAAGAGCGTGAGAACAGGACGCGGGATGAGGCTGCGAAGGCAACGGAGCGTGCTAAACCGGAAATACAGGCGGCAAGTCGCGAACTCGGACGGGTGGCTGAGCAAGCGGCCCGAGAGGCCCGTGCTTTTGCCGAAGGGGTGCGACAAGGCTGGATCAGTGCTGGACACCACGTCGTCAATATAAATTCGGCGACCGAGAGCGAGCTCATCGAATTGCCCAACATTTCGCGAGTCGATGCAAGAAAAATCATTCGGGGTCGTCCCTACCATGACTCGCAGGAACTGATTACCAAACATATCGTGTCGGACGATAAGTACGCGAAGATTAAGGACATTGTGACGGTGCAATAGCGTTGGTTCTCGCGCGCAGATTAATGTTGATAAATCGTCTTAATGCAGCTTCTCAATCTGTTGCTGCACTTGGCTGCGAAATTCGAGCGGATGCGCCACTTTGTGAAATGGCTCGGGAGTCCCGCCCGTCCCGATCACTACGATCGTTCCGTATCCCAGCATCCTGCCGACCGCCGTCTCATTCACTTCGATGCTCTCCACTTTGCCTAGCAGCATTTCAATTGTCTTTCGACTGACCAGGCCTGTCTTGATTACCACACGTCGGTTTGTCACCGCCATCTCCGTCGCGTTCCGCCGGATCATGCCCATTAAAATCGCAATGGCGCCGGAAACGAGCAATGCTATGCTCCCGCCTTCCATAACGTGCAAAGTCTTGCTCTCGATTCCGGTCTGGCTGAGTGCGTAATAAAGCAGAAGCATTCCCGGCAGACCGAGTAACAAGCATCCCAGCACAATGTGCCAAAGCATCACGATCCAATGGAGCCGAGTCTCGTAAGTCACTGTTTCACCGGGAACTAAGTTAGATTCCACATAGCTCATCCGCTCTGCCCCCGAATCGCTCAGCCGAGGCTATCACAACGGACGGAGAGTTCTGTTGCCAATGGGCCGGATTGACGCGACGGACCTGGATTGCTGTTGATAAACCTCATTCCCAATCGTCGCTAGGTCAGCACGACGATCTTCCCTCCCGCGTCCATCACAGGACTGTCCCGCACAAACCCGTCAGTGTTGGCAGCCCCGAAATCAACAAATAAGATTTGAAAGTGTCTCGAATTGTACAGCTATTCGCTTTCGTCTTTCTTAACATGATGCCTGCGGGGGAAGTAGGGCGACCGTTCTGCGGACTAGTCAACCAGCTTCCTCTGACTGTGGAGGATCCAGATGGACACTATATTGATCGTTCTTCTCGTTCTGTTTTTGCTCGGCGGCGGGGGCTGGGGATACTCCCGTTGGCGCAGGAACTAGCGCCTTCTTGGTGTCACGAGGAGAGATGCAATCGCGAATCGCTAACCCTTAAACGGACTCGCGGATTGCGAGATGTTCGGAGCATGCGCTTTTGTGGCGCGGTGAAGCCGAAGGGTGCTTAGCCGAATTCCGGAATTCGAATTTCGTCGGAGGAGGCAATAAAGATGAAGCCAAGTACTAAGGATGAGATCGCAGGCAGGGTTCACGAAGTGAAGGGCACCATTAAGGAAAAGGTGGGCGAACTGACGAACGATCCCGACTTGGAAGGCGAAGGTATTGGCGAAAAGATAGGCGGGAAAGTCCAAAAGAAAATCGGCCAGGTGGAAAAAGCCATCGAAAAGCCGTGAGGCCGGTACTGACTCGCACGACTGAGCCGCGGCGACTCGTCCTAGGAGAAATCGCATGGAACAAGAGCCCAGCGTGTTTACTCGTATGGCCACGCCAAAAGCAGCTCACATTATGACGCCTGTTTCGTGCCAGCACTGCCAGCAGAAGCAAGTCGTTCAAGTTCTCGCGGGGGCTGGACCCGCCGGGACGAGCGATCAGTTGATCGCATGCCTGAACTGCAAGAAAGATTTTCCTGTTATGCTCCCTGACAGGATCGTTGGCGGGCCATTCCTCCCGTAGTGGTAGTTTCCTCGTGTTGGCCCCTAGATTTTGATAAATCCGCTTGTCACCACCAATCTCAAGATGATATTCCAAATCCAGGTATCTTAGGCTTCGATGAAGGGAGTCAGAATTACCAAGCCATAGTTGGCCGAATTATTCTGCTAACGCTCAAAGCGCGGCCTCTTCTCTTCGATGTGATTCCAGGTCCATAATTGAGCAGTGCCGGACGCAAAGAGGCATGAGCCGCCCGAGCTCAACCATCGATATGCTTGCATCGTAGATCGGGACGCGATCCCCCTTGCCGCCCTCATCTCTTCGTATCTATTTGTCCCCGGAACGTACCTGCCGCTTTTCCTCCTCCGTAGAGTGCACGTCACCCAGACCCACGAAGAGATTGGCTTCCTGAGTGAGGCTTACGTCGCGGAACTTATGGCCGGCCAAGACAGCGTATTCATCGGCAATGCGCTTGGCAGAATGGGAGCGCCCCAATACCTCATCTTGGCTGGATTGAATGAGGCCCAAAAAAGCTATCTCCTTTTTCCAAAGGTCGCGCTGGTCGCCGAATCCGGCTAGGTTGCCGCCGTTACCGGTGGGATTCTCGCCGGCGAGTAGAACCACAGTCCGGTTCGCGATGTGCTGGAAATTGAAGGTCCGTTCGCGTAATCAACGCATCAGGTGAAAATACGCGAATTTTCGGGTTCGGAATGGAAAATAACACCGAATTAAACACGGATTGCAGCCGTCAGGGCGGTTTTTAAGGGGATTTGCGGGTTGGGAACGGGTCAAAGGGTAGGGATTCGGAAATAAACCGTGTGCACAAGATTTCGGTTCTGCTCATTTGCCCGTTGGAATATCGCGGTTGTTAGCGATGTTTTGCTATTTGCTCTTTTCGTTTTCCCTCATCCTTTACTCTCTTCTATCACTGTGTTTGCGAGCGATGGCCGAACACACTCCGCGCTTAGTCTTGCGAGAACCCGAACGGTCGAAAGCGTCTAATGAAAGGTCGACGTTTCAGGGTATATAAATTGAGGTTGATGTTCTCTGCTTATTCCAGCCATCGAAACATTCATCGAATTGCTGACGACCGACAGCGTTGATACCAAATACTGCGTTGCTAGAGCGAAGCAAGGCGGTAAGCAACGCCATACCTCCCGGCCTTTTTGAGAAGATGTCGAAGAAAGTGGAAGCGACCGAGCACCTCGTTTCAGGAGTGATCGACTCTCGGTAGAGCCGGATTATAAATTCAACAAAGATTTTGAACAGAGCCATCAAGTCTGTGGCCGGGTTCGAAAACGTTTGCAATACCTGAGCCGCCGGCCACCTCGACGGCGACCAGGAAGCCAAGTTGAAAGCCGAGACCAGGGACGAACTGTCAAACTGAGTTGCCACAAATTCCATACCAAGCAGGCGGGCCGTGGCGTCGGCATATTCTTCGGCTGTGAGCAAACCAAGATCAGTCAAGGCTCCTAGAAGGAGCTGGGTCCACACTCTGCGCGTGCCAAACTCTTGCGCTGAAGTCTGCGCCTCGATCAAATCGTCGGTCCAGAGAACATTGTCCGGATCAGATGCGAGGACCATAGCCTCGGCACCGTAAGACCCAAAGAACTTTTCAAGCGCTTCGCGTTTTTCAGGTTGAACAGCCGCAAGAGCGGGAGCGCCCCTGACTTCGCATGTTGTTTCGACGAGCTTGATGAACTCTTCGTCTTGACGAATTCGCTGCTCTTTTTCGGCGGCGGTTTCCTCGTACATAACGTGCCTGCCATTCTTGAAATACAAGGTGCCGCTCGGCGTGGCGAATAACTTTGAATGAGATAGTCTCTCCTGGAACGCAACCCATGTCCGTTCCGAAAGTGCGAAATGGAACTTCACAAAAGACAGAACTTTTTCCAAACCGAGGAGGCGTATCGAGGCTAACGCAGACATGTCGACAACTACTCCCTTCGCAGTTTCGAGCGAGCGCAGTGCTTCGTCGCGCTCCTGAGGGGTGCCCATGGCGCACTTAACGGGCTGTTCATCCTCGGCGGCCAGATTCATGAGTGCTTGGTAGGCGTCGGAACCGAATTGACTTCCGTACCAGTGCAACGAAGCGGGTAACTTTGTGTATGTGTCGCGAGCACTTGCCACTGCGGCTGCGCGTCTTTCGACGGAGGCAAGAATCACCTCGACACCTCTTCTCTTATCCTCGTCCGGGGATTCTAGGACGCGAATTGATTCGACTGTGCTTGCCGCCCCAAACCGGACCTGCATCTCTCCCATTGAGTCCTGGTATCGTCTAACGTACTTGGGCAGTATCTGCAGAACTGTGGCAATCCGGTCTTGCATTGCTCCCTTGGCTAGTACCACGTTCTCTCCGACCTTTTTTCCGATCAGGGCCGTTGCAATCGAGGAGGTCAATGAGACTTCCTCGAAATCGCTGTTGGGTTTTTCCGTGTCTTCGAGAACGACCCATGTAGGCACTCCGTGCGGTATCTCCTGGTAGCAAACAGCGCTGCCCAGAGCCACTACTTCGAGAGAAGGAGGAATCTTGGAAAGGGACGCGTCGGGTATCATGCTCACAATCAGCGTTTGATGCGCCTCAATTTCCCCGAAATGCAGACGCAGAAATCGATAGGCATAGTCAACGGCATCTTGGGGATCGCCGCCATACTTCAGTACTTGGACAGCTGGTATCGCGTAAGGAAGCGGAAGCCCTTCTACCGGTGGGAGATCTTGAAGTCTTGCTTGAACGAGTTCGGGCTTATTGAGACGCAGCCCGATGAACGAGAGCCGCAGCCTCGCCAGCCGACCGTCGTCCGGGTTTGCTGCGATGAAAGTCTGGAGTGCACGGATAGCTTCATCAATTTTGTATTTTTCTAAATATTGGACCTCGAACTCAAGAAGGCTCCAATCTTGATTGCCTCTTGCGCGCAGCCGCTCGCATGTCTGCATGACGAGGTCATCTCGGTTCAGTTTTGCCGCGCAAGACAGAAGACTCTTCGGATCAAAATCGGGTACTTCCCTGTCGAACAGTTCCTGAAAGAGCTGTAGCGCATCGGCGGGCCGACCGATGATCATGAATAGGCGAGCCAGGGACTCCTTAGTGTCAGCATTCACGTTATCTGTTAGGAGAGAGCGGGCCTCCGTTGCGAACCGCTCCGCCTCCTGTGGCTGGCCTTGATGGTAGGCTAAATATCCCTTCATCATCACGGCCACGGCGGGATCGAGCGCGTCCGAAACCCTTGTAAGATAACCCTCCGCCCCCTGCCAATCGCTTTTCTTGGCGAAACACTGGATCGTGTTCGTGACTGTAGTAGGGCGCAGTTCGGCGGGAAGGTCCACAATGGAAATCTGCGAGAAGACCCGCAGGGCAACATCCAAGTCAGCGTCCCGGCCGCGCTTCTGAAGCGCTTGGGCATAAGCAAACGCTACATCTGGGCGCGGATAAATCTCGAAAGCTCTCTGAAGGATCGCGATTGCGTCGTCAGTACGACCAGATGCAAAGCGAGTCTGAGCGAGCGCCAGCATAACTCCCGGTTCCTCGGTGCTCAGGCGCGCTGCGTTTTCCGCATCTCGCACGGCTTCGTCGATCTTTTTTAGTAGGAGGCGAATGTCCGCACGCAACACGAGAGCGGCGGTTTGGGTTAGCTCGTCCTTCTCTTCTTGAGATAAGTCCAACGCAAGAGAGGAGAGTCTTTCCGCGTCTAACAGCGAAGACTCCTCGGACGTTGGTTTTGGCCGGAAGCCTAACTGAACGTGAAGAGCTCTTCCAAGGCTGATTTGGGCTGAGACGAGGTACGGCTGTGACCATTTGGGCGCAGCTTGACTGGCTGCAGCCCTGTATTGCGTGGCCTTTTCGAAGTCGAATTGAACCAAAGCTCTGCGCGCTAGGGCTAGAGAAACCTCTGCGTCGGTACGAAGGATGGCATTGATTTCGGCCTCTAATACGGAGAAAGGAACATTATCGGGTGCTGACGCCAGCCAGAGAAACGCAAGCCTCGCCGACCCAGGGTACTCAAGCCGAAGCTGTGTCGCCTTCGAGTGGCAGATGGTAAGGTCGCCGACAAGCAAATATGCTAACACCTCGTTGATTTTTGCGTGTTCGTCTTTGGGTTGTAACGGAGCTGCCTCTAGGAAGAATTTGGCGGCGACTTCCGCCTTGCCTAAACCAAGCGCGGCGGCGCCGAGATTGGATACTACTCGGAACCGCTGCCGAGCATCGAGTTTATCTCCCTGGTTGCGTTGAATTCGATTCAACAGAAACGTGGCAAGCTGAAACTCACGTTTCGTTATGTAGTCTCTGGCCTCATTTACCTGGGCGTCGAGTGAATCGCCGTCCGCTCGCAACGTCAGCGATTGAACACCGCCTTGTATTGCGACGAGCTTAGCCTCCATTCGTATGGCGCGTTCGACAGGGATGTGACCATAGAATGCCTCCTGGACGTCTGAGTACTGTTGCAGCAGGGAGGAGAGCCGATCCCAAGTCAGGAGTTCTACTTCAAAAAGGCCTTGTTGTTTATGGGACTGGTTAATTTCGCGCACTCTTCGCTGCGAGAGTGCGGATATTTTGGCTGTGGTCAAAATCGCATATTTCCCAAGAGGGGGCGTGAACTTCTTGGCTTCGTCGACCTCCACTTGTATTTCGCTGGGCGTTAGACTCTTGTGTTCCTCTCTCAACTTGCATTGCGCGGCGTAAATCGGAGTCTGACCTCCGACATCCAAAATGTCTATTCCGAACTGGCGCTCGCCGCGCTTACCAAATATTTCCAACCCGGGACGCGACCAATGGTGGCGCAACAGATGTAGGCTCAACTTCTCAAAATCGTCATCGTTGGTTGGGATCGGAAACCGCTGTGAGATAGGTGACATTGTATATCGTTTAGGCGACGACGAATCTGCGCTAGATAGCGCAAGATTAGCAAGGGCCCCGCACAAATGGACGCTTGGCGTTTGCTTCCCTAAAAGGAACGCGATGCAACGAAAAATGCAAGCACGCTTAGCCTCGCTACCTAGAACCCGTGCGTCATTTGGGTTTTCGCGGGAAATGGGATTGTGCGCGAATTTCGCCGAATTTCGATCGCGACGGCGATTTCTTGCTGCGCAAGGTGAGAGTTCGAAAAGGTGCGTTCGCGCCGATCCAGATTCATTTCAACGTAGCCGACGGAAGCGAGACAAATCACTGTAGTAAATTCGTAGTAGGTATCGGATCAGAACGGTGCAGAACGAGGACGAACGGATCAAATCCGAAGCGTTGTATCTGCTTGAGAAATATAATAGAGTCCAAAATTTTCAAAACCAGTCAGAACGGTCCCCTGTGTTATGAGTCCGATGCTCTAACCAGCTGAGCTACGGGCCCCACGGTTGCAACTCCGAGATTTTATATTATTTGTGCAAAATGCGTTGAACATAACCACATTGCCGGGCAAGACGAACGAATGAACACGGTGGTACTCCCGTTCCATTGCGCACAGCGGTCGGGGATACGAAAATTAGAATGGTTAAGAGAAATGCTCATATCCATCCTCATTCTCGTAGTCTCGTTGGTGGCGCTGATTCAGTTTGCGGCGTTTACGTGGCGAGCTGCATTCTTGACAGTGGCCACCGCGGAACTGCCAGAAGATCGTGATAAGTACATTACTTTGAATGACTTAGAGGAAGCCTCGGCTTACGAGAGGTTATGCCCTGAGCTTGGAGTTCGCGTCAGCACGAGACTCGGCTCCGTGAGCGCATATAATTCATTGCTGCAGTTCGCCATTTCGATTGGTGATTCGATTCTTCCTCCGGCTGCCGGATGGGCGCAGCGCGAGATGGCACTTTGCACGCGATATGCGACAGTGACTTTGGCGCGGCGCTTGGAACGAAATCAGGTCGTGGCCGCTGAACTTTCTTCTTTCTAATTAGCTCCTCGTCGGTCGCTTTTCTTCCACGAAATCTGCATGGGAGGCGGGAATCCATCCGCGCTCGCCCTGTTTATTCCGGACCAGCAACCACTCGTGGCGGGAATCTTCAACAGTGACTTCTTCACCGGGCTGCTCTGCAAGTTCGCGTGAGGAGTAATCGCAGAGGACGGCCGTTTCGGTCGCGCTTGCGTCCGAGAGCAACTCTACCGGAACCCAACCTTCAAGACCGCTTGATGCCCTACACCATTTCCAACCGGGAAACTCGTCATCTTCGCGACCGACTCTTACGCTCTCGCCTGCAGCGACGGAAAGCGGGTTCGGGTATTGGGGTGTGTATTCACAGACGATGCGAGTCGAGGGCACGGTCAGAGGCTGAAACGCAATCAAGCTGTTTTTCAGAGTGGGCATGGGAAAAAAAACCGCAACAAATAAATTCGCGCGCTGTGGCCATCCAAAACCTCAAAAAGCGGGGCGCCCGTCGCGCCCCGCTTTTCCATCGCGCAGACCGCGATCAGCCAGCTGCCTTGCTCGCTGCGCCTTTCAGGTAAGCGAGCAGATCGGCGTTAATCGTGTCGGCGTGCGTTGTAGGCATGCCGTGCGGAAAGTCCTTGTAGGATTTGAATGTGCTGTTCCTCAGCAGCTTTGCCGATAGCGGTCCAGCGTCTGCGTAGGGAACGATCTGGTCGTCCTCGCTGTGCATCACCAGCACAGGCAGGGTGATTTTCTTCAGGTCTTCGGTGAAGTCCGTCTGCGAGAAGGCGACGACGCCATCCGAGTGCGCCTTCACTCCTCCCATCATCCCCTGGCGCCACCAATTCCAGATAATTCCCTGAGAAGGTTTCGCGCCAGGCCGGTTGTAACCGTAGAACGGGCCGGACGCCACGTCGAGATAGAATTGCGCTCGGTTGTAGGACGTCTGCTGTTGATAATTATCAAACACTTCTTTGGGCAGCCCGCCCGGATTGGCCGCAGTCTTCAGCATAAACGGCGGCACCGCGCTGATGATCGCCGCTTTTGACACGCGGCCTTCACCGTGCCGCGCCAGATAGTGCACCACTTCGCCGCCGCCAGTCGAGTGGCCAACGTGTATTGCATCCTTCAGGTCGAGATGCGCGGTGAGCGCTGCCAAGTCATCGGCGTAATGATCCATGTCGTGGCCGTCGCCGGTCTGTGACGAGCGGCCATGTCCGCGCCGGTCGTGCGCGATAACGCGATAGCCCTGATTGAGGAAGAACATCATTTGGTTGTCCCAATCATCGGCTGAGAGAGGCCAGCCGTGGCTAAACACGATGGGCTGACCTTTGCCCCAGTCCTTGTAATAAATTTCGATTCCGTCTTTTGTGGTGATTGTAGGCATAGGTTATCTCCTTGGGGAATACGTTCAGATTCGTCACCCTGCGCCCATGGCAGCGTACGCCTCATTCCCACGGATGACAATGAGATCGGCGGCCGGCTTGGGCTCGGCAAAATCTGCAGCGTCAGATGTGTGCTACGGAAGCGGGTGCCGGGCGGGAACTGCGAGAAAAAGGTATCTAATTTTCTTCATCAGGCCTAAACCCAACGACGCGAATGGGTTTCGCTGCTTCCGCGTCGAATCTGATCGGGTGTGTAAGTGGCAGGCGGTTTGCACAGCAGTTGATGCAGTTTGTTTCGGCGGCGACAGCAAAGCTCGGCAAGTGTGAGCGGATGTTGTTTCATCCTGAAATACATTCAGGTGCGAACACGAAGGAAAAGTCTCCGCGAAACATGCGGATGATAGGTTACGAGAGCGGCAGTGAGAGGCAGGACCGCTCGATTCACTGCCATCCTTAAGAGGAGGAATCGATGTCCGTTGGAGCGATTTTAGGAAGCGTTCTTCAGGGCGCGTTGGCGGCCACAAATTCACCATCGAAATTCAAACAGTTTCAGCAGGAGTTCCAGCAACTGGGCAAGGATTTGCAGTCGGGGAATCTGGGTCAAGCACAGAGCGATCTGGAGAGGCTGAAACACAACTCGCCATTTCTAACCGCCGGCACGGCTGCGAGCACAAGCAGCGCGACTGAGGCCAGGGTAGGAGCCAGCAGTGCTCCGATCGCGCAAGCATTCAATCAATTGGAGCGGGACTTGAAAGCTGGAAATGTGACGGCGGCCCAGCAGGACTTTTCCACGATTCAGCAGGATTTCCAGAATGCGCAGCGGGCCTACAACACGCTGCAACAGAACTTTCAGCAATTCGCGAGTACTGCTGGTTCGGGCATCCGGTCGGTTAACACAACCGCGTAGCTTGCTTCTTTGCGCTTTGGGTCTTTACAACTGGAGTCCTGTGCAGAGTTCTCCGCCCCCGGCGCTACGTTGTCTCCCCTCTGCTTTGCTAAATTGTAAGAAATCCACTTGCTGGCACACGTGAGAAAATTGCGGTATACACTGACGGGCCAGGGTTTGAAAGATAGGCGTCCGCCAAGAGCCCCACGACCAGCGCAATGTCGATGTCGCCAAAAGAAGTCGAAAACATAGCTCACGAACTTCTAACTGCCCGTGAGACTGGACAGATGGTTAGTGTCCCACCGTCGGAACGCCCCGGTTTCGACCTCGATACGGCCTACCAGGTGGAAGCAGCGCTCAAGAAATTCCGCGAAGCCGCTGGACACCAAGCGGTCGGTCAAAAAGTTGGATACGCAAATAAGGCGATGTGGCGCATTCTCAAACTTGAAACGCTGGTTTGGGCGCACATGTACGACGATACGGTACATCACAGTAATCGCAACTCCGCGACCCTCTCGGTTGCGCATCCTCGTTCCCTGAAGATCGAACCCGAAATTGTTTTTGGGTTGAGAGAGCCAGCGAATTTAGAGGACGCGCCTGATGCCGCTGCGGCGCTTGCGCGCACAGAATGGCTGGCGATCGGATTCGAAATTATCGATTGTCCTTTTCCGGAGTGGAAACTTCAGCCGTGCGATTTTGTTGCATCGTTCGGACTTCATGCAGCTCTGGTGATAGGCGAGAAGATGCCGGTGCGGCCGGAGTCTATTCCTGCGCTCGTGGACGAACTTTCGCGTTTTAAAGTTCGGATGTCGAGGAACGGCGCTTTCGTAGAAGAAGGTTCTGGACGAAACGCTTTGAAAAATCCCGCCTCATGCCTGGCGGAACTCAGCACGGCCATTGCGCGGCGTTTCCCGGATCATCCATTGAACGCCGGAGAAATCGTGAGCTCCGGGACACTGACAGCCGGGCACGCCACTGGCACGGGCGACGAATGGACCGCGGATGTCGAAGGAATCAGTTTGCCTTCGCTAACTCTTCGCCTGGCGTAGATCTTGCAGGCGCGCCACAAGCCTAAATATTTCGGATACACCCTTGACAAGGGCTCAGCGGCGTCTTATAAACTGGTCTGGTTATCGGACCAGTTGACGAATGCCGATTCCCGCCAAATTCGACTTCGAAGTTATCCGCAAAGGTAAGGTCTACGAAGAAGTCGCCAAGCAAATCGAACGCCTGATTCTAAAGAAACTGAAGCCCGGTGACAAGCTACCGTCCGAGCGCGAGCTGGCCGAAATGCTGCAAGTCAGCCGCAGCTCTATTCGAGACGCGATTCGCGGCCTGGAACTGGTGGGCATGGTGGAACCGCGGCAAGGTGCAGGGACGATTGTCCGCGAACTCGCCACCGATTCGGTAAACAATCCATTTGCCGATGCGCTCGAGCGCCGGCAGAGATCAGTGGGCGAACTTCTCGATTTTCGCAAGATGCTAGAGCCGCCGCTGGCCGCACGCGCCGCCATGCACGCGTCCGCCGACGAGATTTCCGAAATGGAAGAGATTCTGCAGCGGCAAGAAGAGAAGCAGGAGCAGGGAGAAGTGACGATCGCCGAGGACGCCGAGTTCCACTACAGCGTGGCCCTCGCTTCCGGAAATAGCGTGGTCCTCAAGGTGATCGACATTTTGATGGAGCTTTTGCGCGAGACCCGGGAACGCTCTTTGCAGGTGAAAGGTCGCTCGCAAAAGTCCCTCGCCGGCCACCGGCGCATTCTGGCTGCAATTAAGCGCCGTGATGCGGAAGAGATTGTAATGAACAGGTCTTAAGAGAGCTTGGATCCAGCCAAGAGTCACGTCATGACGGAAATCACCCAATCACCCTCCGGAGCAAGTCTTACTTTGAGAGTTGCGGAGGCGCGTGTCGAGGACGTTGGTCACGCCATTGCGCGACTGGCGCCGTCCGACTTGCAGCGCATGGGCGGGCAAGCGGGTGACGTGTTGAAAATCACGGGCGGGATGACCGGTGTGGGGCGCGCAGAGCTTTCAGACGACGGCTTCGAAGGCATGATTCAGATCGATGGAACGTGCCGCAGCAACTGTGGCGTGGGGTTGCAGGAACGAGTGAATGTCTCGCTGATTGAGCACCAGCAGGCTGTGGCCGTTCGCTTGTCACCATTGTGGGTGGGTGCCCCGCCCGCGATCATTGCCCCCGAGCGTATGCTCGAAGATCTGCTGGACGTCCCGGTCATCGCCGGCTGCGTCGTGAGAGTACCTACTTTCGCCAAGGCCGTGAATTTTCAGGTTGTGCGCACGATCCCCTCGGGCCCAGTGGTAATCGGAAAACGCACCGACATCCGCGTGGTGGAAGGCGAGCAGACCGCAGCACGAGCACCGGCCGTCTCCTACGAAGATATCGGGGGGCTCGAGCGCGAAGTGGCGCGCGTACGCGAAATCGTCGAGCTCCCGCTGAAACACTCGCGCATTTTCGAGCGGCTGGGAATTTTGGCGCCCAAGGGAGTGCTGCTGTATGGCCCCCCGGGTACCGGAAAGACTTTGCTGGCGCGCGCCGTGGCCGCTGAAAGCCGCGTTCACTTCATTCATCTCAATGGTCCGGAGATCATGCGCAAGTTTTACGGCGAGAGTGAGGCCAAGCTCCGCGAGGTTTTTGAGGAAGCGGCGCGCCATGCACCGGCCATTCTGTTCATTGACGAGATCGACGCCGTCGCCCCCAAGCGCAC
>Ga0206925_1081_pt1 | contig 20179 bp, 19 predicted proteins | sample Alteio_BWOrgHeat_62_FD_152944 | JGI IMG/M metagenome (GOLD analysis project Ga0206925, IMG submission 152944) | Enriched cells from forest soil in Barre Woods Harvard Forest LTER site, Petersham, Massachusetts, United States -... | ecosystem: Environmental > Terrestrial > Soil > Temperate forest >...
AACTACGATCTGACGAAGCTCACCAAAGCTCCGGACATGTGTTTCAAGCTCCGGAACGACGAGGAAGAAGACAGGCGGACCTTGTCGACCCACGAGGCGCTCTTCGTCGAGTGCAAACCAGTCGACGGCGATCATCCGATGAAGGCGGATTACTGCGATCGGGGCCTGCAGCGATTTGTCGACGGCGACTATGCCTGGGCGATGGAGGATGCTCTGATGGTAGGATATGTCCGAAACAGACGCACCATTGCGGCGCATCTGATCCCGGCGATGGATGCAGTCGATCGCCGCAGGTTATTGAAGACCGTAATGCTGCCCGGACTCATTGTCGGGTTGGGCCCCAGGACCAAAGCGGGTGTGGAGGCACTGCACGTGAGTCAGCATCGCCGCGGATTTCCGTGGGTGGATGGCAAGGGACCGGCCACAGATATTCGCGTGTATCACTCGTGGCACAAATGTGACTAGGTGAGCTAGCGGGAGGATCTCGGCGACGCGATTCTACAGGAGCAGCGGTCCGCCCGCGTCTCCACTCAGCAACTGTAGCCTTGGCATCCCCGGCGAACGGCGGATAACTGAACATCATTGTGAAGTTCCCGTTTTTCCGCAGCCAAGCGAAGCTTTTCGAACAACTTCGGTTCCGGCTAGCAGCGCGACGCGCGCGAGTTCTGATGCGAGGTCCATCTGGTGCTGGCAAGAGTCACCTCTTGGAAGCGCTCGCCGAATACCACGCCGAAAATGGTAAGGCGGTTATCGTGGCCCGTGGGGAGCAAGGAATTGTCCGGCCACTTCAAGCATTTCTGCGTGCGACCGGCCCGGCCGCGACGCGCTTGTCGACAAAACGCTTTGCTGGTCAGGCGGCCGAGGCGTCGGCCCGAGCCGTTCCGGTCGCCGGTTCACTGGTGGGCTTCGTGACCCAAGCGCTCACTAACGAGCGCACCCGAAATCGGCGTGACCGGCTCCGCCACCTCCGCGCCGACGAGTTCGAGGTTCTGCTGCACCTCGAAGCGATCGTTCAAGACCGGGACTTCCTTTTGATCGTCGATAACCTCCAGTATTGGGACAGTGAATCGCTCACGCTCCTCCTCGATATGCTGCGGGTCGACGCGCTCGCGGAGGATTTTCCATTTCTTGAAAGAACCGCGTGCATCGTCGGGATCACCGACGAACGAGTCACAGCCAACGCCGAAGCCGCGCGGGCGCTGCTTAGCGACGGCAAGTGGGAAGAGGAAAGACTGCCGCCCATCGAGCTAGACGAGATCGGTCTCGCGTTGCGCGCCTTCGGGGCCCGCGGTGATGTGCCACAAGACGAACTGAATGCCATCTACGCGATCACGGGAGGTCATCTGGCGCTCTTGCAGCATCTCGCCTTGGATGTTCGAGCGATTTTCCCGTCCGGCGCCAAAAGCCTCAGTGGGTCGCCCACCGAAACTCTGGCGAATCTCATGGAGCTGCGACTCAACAGCCTCGGTCCTACCGCCTCGGTCCTTCGAACTCTCCTCGAGGCGGCATCGGTGATCGGTGAGTCTTTCAGTCGAGCCGAGATCGCTTGTCTGACGAAATTCGAAGAACGCGTGCTTCGCGAAACGCTCGACACGGCTCAACGAAGCCAGCTCCTGAACCAGATCGCGGATCGTCATAGTTTCACCCATGAGGTCGTCCGCGACTCGTTGTTGCGTCTGCTCGGCGAGAATCGCCGGGAGTGGCACGGGGCGCTGGCGAAGTGTCTGGCTATCATTCGGCCGTGGGATTACCGTTCTCGGGCTGAACATCTGGAAGCCGCAGGCGATGAAGCAGCCGCGGCACGACTCTTCTTCGCCGATGTTTTCCAGAAGATGCGCCACGCCTGGCCGGTCTCCGATGCCGATCGCAACGAAGTCACGAACAAGCTTTCGGCGACCGGGCAAGGTCGTGCGGCTGGGGCCTTGTTTAAGGCCTGCGCCCTTTCGGGGGCCGAGGCATTAAGCATTTTGGAATCCGTCCCGAACACCGAACATCCGTATTTCGTCGCGGAAAAGGAGCTGATGCGCGGCGGATTGATTATGAGTTCGACGCGGACGGCGGATCGCACCGATGCCGTTCACATTCTCGAAGATTGCCTGCGGCTGGAGCGTCAGGAACCGGAAATCGACACTCGGATACGGTTGGCGCTGCTCTCAGGCTATGTGCATCTGGCCCGCAAAGCCGACGCGCGGCGCGTTGACCTCGAAATCGCCCAAGTGCTCGGAAAGTATCGCCGGTTCGATCCCGCCTGCGAAACGCTCTTGCACGTTCATTATCGGAAGGCGGCCACCATCTGGGGCGCAGAAACGTCCGCCGACCGCTGCCGTGAAGCGGTCGACTATTTCGGGCCGCCGACCGGAACGAATCTGCCGAAAAGTCCGCGCCAGTACTTCATGGCGCTTTGCAACCAGTCCGGAAATCTCCTGAACTGCGGCCAGGTCGATCGGGCATTGACCGCGGCGACGCAGGGCATCGAAGTCTTCCAGCGTTTCAGCAGCTTCGGCCTCAGCGACTCCGAAAAGTGCGTGAACAATCTGGTGCTCGCGGCCGTGTTGAGTTCCGCGATGTCTCCGGCCGAGGGACGCCGGTTGATGGATCAAGCGAGCGGAACCGCGAACGCGCGCCGCAGTTGGATCCACCTCAGCAATCGCGCGGTGCTCAGTGCGCTGTCCGGCGACTTGGTCATCGCCGAGCGGGAGCTTTCCGCCGCGCGCACAGAGCAGGAACGTGACGAAGTCTTCGACCGCTATCACCGCTATTTGGTGGGGGCCAACCTCGCCGGAGTTTGGCACCTGTTGGGGCGGTCCACGGAAGCGCGTCAGCTCTGGGTAAGCCTCGAGCAGGGTCTGCCGCTGGTGCCCGATCTCGATCTCCGGCTTTGGCGCGCGCGCCACGAAACGCAGCGCGGGGCTTTCGACGTGGTGGACGCCGGACAGGCGCACGAGTGGTTCGATTTTCCGCAAACGCGTCCTGTCGGATTCGCAAATTTGGACGATCAACTAACGAGCAGCCCGACTCGTTCACAACAGGCGGCGAGCAGCGCCAAGGGGAGTTGGTCGGACTCGCCACCACACGCGTTGGCCGCGAATGCGAATGAACTATGGCGGCAGATATAGGGAGAGGTGCTCACGTCGATCGCCCAAGGGAGACCGGTCTCGTCGATCCGGAAATCGATTCGCCCAAAGTCGCGGATGCCGAGCACGGCGGCGGCCCGCGCGGCGTGGGAAAAGAGTGGGACATCCGGGCCGTAAGCGGCGTAGCGATAGAAACCGTAGTTGTCGGTCGCCACGGTCTCGTAGTCGAGGAACCGCGCGCCCAAATCTTCCTGGCCGGCCATCGTCAAACCCACGGCGAGGGGCGTGTGGCACCGGCCGAAAACAAATACGGGGACCTCGATTTCGCGGCCGCGGACGAATTCCTGCACCGTCATTGGCTGCTGAAAAATTTGCGCGCGATCCGCAACGGCTGCATCGAGATGCTGGTCGCTCGTGAGCAGCGAAAGAGCATCCACGCCAATACTCGCGGCCTCATGGGAGGGCTTGACGATTACGTTGGTTCCGGGGCGTGGTCGGCGGCCATCGAGCCATCCGGTGCCCGGCACAAACAGATAGGTCGGCGGCACGGGGACGCCGCTGGACTGAAGCAGGGCCAGCGCATGAAACTTGTGCCGGGCAAGCGAAGCGACGTGGGGATCGGGACCGATCACGTCAATGCCGTGTAACAGGCAGAACGCGGGCAGGAGCGCCTTGGCCCCCACGCCTGGCACGCTCGCGCCGGAGGAGTAAGCCAAGAGACGGCGCGAGCCGATGTCGCCTCGCCCATCGAGCACCCACCGAATGAAATCGTCTTCCCGATAGAAGGGAAACACCGTCAGTCCAATCGATCGCAAGGCCGATAGAAACTCTTCGGTTTCCTCGTCAGAATAGTAACGGGTCTCGATGCTATGCCCTTTGTAGTTGGTCGTCGCCGGCGTTGTTCCGCGGCGGCACACGATCACGGCGACGGCGACAGCGTCGGTCAATCTCGCCAACTGCGCAAGGCGCGGCGAGATGACCTCGGTCCAGAATTCTGGCGGCGGGGGATTCATGATGTTTAGTGAAGTGGACGCTTGGCTGGCTGGGCTCAGCGTGAGGCGGGAGTAGGTCCCGACGGGGCTGAACGGCCTTAGCGTCGGCGGAGGGCGTGCGGCAATCGAGCGGCCGTCATCCCCAACTCGCGCCGACCTAGTTGCCGCGATCGAGCGACCGTCTTCCCTCGCGTCCCGCCGCAAATCCCCGGCTGCTTTCTTTCATCCTCCGGTTTGCCGGCCGGTTCTTCCCGCGACCTCCCCGCGATGCTACCACGATGCTACCAGAGGGCTTGCGTTGGATAAAAGGCACCCTTACCGACGATTGTGCCTTCACCGCCCTATGAACCGCACAATCGTTACGGTCAGATCGCCGACAAACTCGTCCGGCAGATCGCTGACGTGCTGAACATCAAGTTCGGCGCGGCGCGCGCGACGCTTGGGCTAAGAGGAGATCGCGAGTGGAAGCACGTGGTCGCGAAGGGCGGGACGCCCAGTGTCAAATTCCACGCCGTGCTCACGCGCCATTCGGCGGTGGTCGTCGAACGCGGAGTCAGTGAACTCTATCCCGAGGAAAAGCCGGAAGAGGCTCCGGGAGTCGGAGTGCTGCGGCATCTCATTGCAGAACTTGAGGCAGCCTTTCGCGATATCGAAGACCAGATCATGGCGGGCGTCGTGCAGGCTGGTTCGTCGCCTGATCTGCCGATCGCCTACGCGCCGCCCGACATGAATACGGCGGCGATGCGTGGTCTGGCCGCGCGCAGCGCCGTGAAAGCGGCGCGGGTCGCGGGTGATCCAGCTGGCGTTCGTTCTGCCGAGGCCGAACTCGCCCGTCACGGTAACGCCGTTCCGACGGCGCGGGAATTACAGGAATTGATTCGTCCGCATGTGCGGCGCGTGGCCGCCGCCCGAGACTCCGGCGATTTCGGAGCCCGCATCGTGGCCCAAGGCGATTTGGCCGCAGTGTTCGAGCGCGTGGGAGCTTGGAATCAAGCGATCCCTGAACTGCGAAAACTGATCGGGGCGCAGCGGAGAGTGCCGGACCATGTCTATTCGTTTCAGGCCCACGCTCGTTTGGCCAAGGCCCTGGCGTGCGATCATCAAGAAAAGGCCGCGCGCGAATTGCTGCTCACGCTTCATCACGGATCGGCGTGGCGCGCGGGACGTGAACTCGATGTGAAGACGGCGGCGCGGGTCGCGGAAGGGCTGGCTCTGGCTCAGATTGAATGCGGAAATCTCGATGACGCAGCCCGAGCGCTGGACGACGCGCTCGTTTTGCGAGGTCGCTTGGGGAATCCAGTGGGCATCGGTTCGGTTTCATATTACCAAGCCCGCTTGGCGAGCCGGCAGGGAGATTGGCGGTCGGTGCGCCGACACTTGCGGGCCTGTGCCGAATGTTGGCTCGAACTCCGAATTAACGAGCTGGCGGGCCGGGTTTACGTGGCGCAAGCCCGAGAGATGGTCGACGAGATCGTCGCCCGCTATCAAGCCGCGTCGGTTTGGCCGAGTTCGTCCCAGGTTCGCTTTCGTGCGGCGCTGAAACTCGTCAACAGGGGAATCGAACACTTGAACGGAAATGATCAGAGTGGTGATACGCCCGCGGAACGTGCGTCGGCCTATCACCTCCGCGGAAGCGTCCGATTACTACTCGGGCCGAACAACGAAGAAACGCGGCGGGCCGCGTCGGCGGATTTCAATATTTGCTGCGCGGTGTGCTTCGACGCCGCTGCCCGCGGACACGCCCATGGGGCGCTCGCCGAAATTCATTCGTGGAACGGCGACAACAAGGCTTCTCAGAAACACGCAAAGATCGCGGTCAAATACCTGGCGCAGTGCGGCAAGCTGAAAACGGATGAGAGAGAGCGGCTGCGGTATTTGATCAAGCGTTGAGCATGTAGCGAAGCGAATGCGTGCGGCCGGTAGCAGAGATTCTTCCGGCCCGGACCAACTGCGCCAATCGACGTTGGGTGGTGGCGCGGGATAGATTCCCGGATCGCCGCCCGGAACACTTCGCGCGGATGCGCGAGCGCGGCCGTGTCTTGATCGGCGACAGCCAGCGCTAGCGCAGCGCTTTCGACAAAGTTCCGGGATTCCTCCAGCGCTATGCTAATGAGTTCGCCGATGATGGCGTCGTTTTGGTTGGCAACCTTCCGGTAGTATTGCCCGCACATCGCCCCAGATCCCACCGAAATCGGCGCACAGCCGCAGTTGCACACGATGCTGTAATTCTAATTGCGATCTTGGCATTGCGGGTGAACGCAGGATAACTAAGGATTATCCGTTGCTAACCTAGCCCAATGATCAACCGCCGACTTTTTGCCGACGACGACTACACGGCGATTGTCGCGAAGTATTTCGCCGATTTGCGCCAAGCGGGCTTGGTGGACGCGGATCCGTCGGGATGGCTGTTCACGTATTCCGAAGCAGAACCATGGGTGGTGCGGCCCAAGGTGAAAGCGCGCGACATCGCGCGTTACTACATCGACGAACGGGAGGCACTCGGTGTGGACAAAGAAAAAATATGCGCGCTGATTTCGGCTTGGGAAAAACGGCCGGTGTCGGCAAACACCGTCACGGTTTGTCCGTCGGGCGGATGCGCTTCGCTGATTACGCTTGCGGCCCTCAAGGCTGCCGGCGTGCGCCGAATACTTTTCGAGACCCCCGCTTATTTCGGGACGATCGAGCAAGCGGTTGAACTCGGACTTAAGTTTGAGCTGGTTCCGACCTATGCTCGGGACGGGTTTGAGCTGCCCAAGCTTGCTTCCATATGGCGGGACCAGAGTTCGACGGCGCTTTGGGTGACCCAGCCTCGGGCCTCGCTGGGATTCAACCAGTCGCTCGCAGCGTTCGAGAACTTTTTACGCGCGCACCGCCGCCATTACTTGGTGATCGATGAAGCCACCGACCAGAGCTTCCCGGCCCATCTTGGCTCACTGTCACAGAATTTCTCGAAGTCGAACTTGGTCCGGCTACGAAGCTTCACCAAAGGAATGGGTCTAAATGGATTTCGCCTGGCCGCCGTCATCCACCCTGCAGCCTTGCGCGCTCAACTGGTCGGCTCGGTCGAAGCGTTGGGGGGTTCGCTAGACGTCCACAGCCTCAAAGCAGTGGCCGCGATGGCTGATGACATTCCCCGGCTGAAATCCATGTTAGCGGCCGCCAACGGGCAAGTCGTCGATCTTCGCGCGAAGGCGGAGCGGTTGGTCGCGGGTTCGCCGCTCAGGATCAATCATCTCGTCAACGGATATATTGGCAGCTTGCTGGCCGACCTGAGTCTGTTGGGGAAGAATCACCGCTCGGCGCGGAGGCGATTGCTGGAAGGGTGCCGCGAGGTGCGGACGCCGGTCATGCTCGGGGCCACGATGTATCTGGCCGCCGATCCGCCGACCGAGGCGATCCGGCTGAATTTCTTCAGCCATCCGGAGCATGTCACGCGAGGGATCGCCAACATCCTTCGTATCTGGTGATAGCCTACAACAGGTCTTTGACTACTTTCCGCAGTTTCGCGATGCGCTGCGAGGAGAGATCCAGTTGCAGATCGGCGACGAGGTTTCCCGGAAGGTAGGCGCGTAGGCGGAAGTTCGGCGCCCGGCGATTGCTAGCCGCGCCGCCGAAATCCAGGGAAAAGATTGGCGCCACCGGCCGGTCGCGTGTCGCGTGCGCTCCGCGTCGGTGGGGTTCCTTAGTCAGCGCCAACGCCGTCGAAGGGGCGTTCTCCGGCGGCGTCGTGGTCAACTTCTCCGCGATGCGTGCGAGTTCGATGCGGGTGCGGGTCGAGAGGAAGAGAGCCAAAAAGAACAACGCCGTCCCACCCGGCGCAAATGTCACCCCCAGATCCCACGGAGAATTATGCCGAACCAGTTTAGTGATCTGTGCGTCCGCTCGCGCAAACAAGGGAGCGAGCACGCGGTAATAGTATTCTTTGGTTTGATGCCCCTCGACGAGAAAGTTCACCTCGCGGTGGCTGGCGGCGAGGCCGTCATCAAGCACCACGAGGTATTGATCCACCACGCGGGAGAGCGAAAGATGCACCCCGTTGAGCGTGGCCAAAGCCGCATGATGCGCGGCCTGCCCCTCCAGTGCGCGCAACAAACCGTTGGTCATGCTGTGCAACCGCACGAGGACATGCGTCGTCAGTTGGTCGCGTTCATAGAGCCACAACAGGAATTCGACCCAACGGTTTAACACCACCGAAAAACTGCCGGCCGTTTTAAATACCTGCATCCACGACGTGAGATCGACCGCCCGGTCCAGAAGAGGTGACCCTTGTAACAAAGTGCCCGTGAGGAAAAAGTGGATGTTCAGCTTTTGCAGGGGATGAGCTGTCGCCGTTTTCAGCCAGTCCAGCAGGTCGACGGAAGAAAGCTGCCGATGGGGAGCGTCTTTCCGACCGTCGCGCAACCGGCCCTCGACCTGGGTGCTAATGATGCCGAAGTTCTCCGTGAGCGTCTGCAACTGGATTTCCGTGTCTTGAAAATCACAGTCGGTGAGTCGGCACATCTCGAACACCTTGTTGCTGGTAGTGCAGTCGCGAAATTCGCATCGGCTGAAGGCACAGGCTTTGACGAGCAGGTTGGTTAAATCGCATCCGACGAATATCGTGCGGGAAAACTCGCAGTGCTGAATGTCCGTGTCGTTGAAGGTGCAGGCTTCAAACACGGTTCCTTCGACGGTATTGTAGGCGATACTGCTCGAGTTGAAACGAGTCCGCACAAAGTGCGTTGCGCGAATGGCATTGTCCTTGAAATCACAACGGGTGAAATCGACGTCCTCGGTGCGAAAATCGTGAATGACAGTTTCGATGATATTGCACGCCCCCGCTGACCGGCGGTGCTGCAATAGACCGATGAGTTCGATTCCGCGCACTTCGCGGTCGAATATCTTGTCGTGATCGGTCCCGTCGAGCACCCGCCGCCGAAGTCCCGCAGTGATCGAACTTGAAGCTTTGGAAACAGGCGATCGGCGGTGAGCAGCTTTACGGGCCATGGATAATCCTTAGTTATCCTTCATCGCACGTGCGCGGCGGCTGTTATCAGCCGCCGCGGATGACGCGAAAGCAGGCTTTCTCGCTGCGAGCGGTCACTCACCTGCGCGTAAATGGTCGTTGTCGTGATCGAGCTATGACCGAGAAGCCGCTGGATATGCCGCAAATCAACTCCCTGCTCGAGCAATTGCGTCGCCAGGGTATGGCGGAACATGTGGGGTGTGACCTTGCCAGCGCCGCTGGTGAGAGCCGTTCGCTTGATGATGGCCCGAATCGACTGGTCGCTCAGGCGCCGCCCAGCCCGGTTGATAAACAGCAACGCCGTCGTGGGGTGGTGGCGCTTGCGAATTTCCAGCCAGCGCCGCAACGCCAGCCGCAACTGCGCGCTCACAATCGGAACTATGCGTTCCCGACTGCCCTTGCCGTTTACCCGGATGACATCGTCGCCGAGATCCACCGACGTAATCAATAGATCGGATATCTCTGACACGCGCAGACCGCCGCAAAACAAGATTTCGACTAGCGTCCGGTCCCGTGCAAGGCGCATCAATTCCCGGCGTTTCCGCGACGCCGGTGCGCGATACACGGTCAGGAAAATGCTTTGGACGGCCAGGTGCGAGATTGTTCGTGGGAGCGGCCGGCCCAACTTGACGCCGCTGCGCCACTCCGCGGAGAGATCGGTTGCGATCCGCCCCTCGGCATGGAGGAATCGGAGGAACGACTTCACGCACGCGACATTACGCCGGATCGTTCGCGGCTTAGTTTGAGCGCGCGAGCGCGCGTAGTCGCGTAGTCGTTCGGTGGTCAGCGCACTAAGTGCCGGATTCGGCTGTGCCCGCCGTAGGAACGCGGACAAGCCATTTAAATCCAGGCGGTAGGCCTTGACCGTGTGCCGGCTGTATTTCCTATCTTCGGAACAATATTGAAGGAAGTCGTGGGTCGCTTGTTGGAGTGGGTCCATCCACTTATCCGAGCAAACCCATCGCATCCGGTCGATGGTGTCCGCTCTACCTTTTGATCCGACTCGAGGGACGGCTACTTCCAACGGATTGAATTCAAAAGTTCGCCGAGGTGGAACCCCGCCTTGGCCAGCTGATCGGCGGCACGCGGCTCATTCACCTGCTGATAGTCGCGAGGCAGTTTGATTTCTTCCCGTTCCAAATCGTGTTTAGCGTTCAACGTCGCCGGTCCGAACTCAATTCCTTGATAGGCGAGTCGCGCCACATGGACGGAATCGGTCGCCCATTGCTCCGCCCACGCGTGGTAATCGCCAGACGTTTTCCACGCGGAACTTTTGATACGCTTGGCGGCTTCCGCCGCCACGTTCTGATAGTCGATCCCTCCCACCTTTCTCACGAGGCCGTTGTCCCATAGCGCATGCAATTCCTCGCTCTTCGTGAAATATAAGCTGTTCCCACCACGATCACCGGACTTCGGGTCAACGAGTCTCGGATCCGTGACCAGCTTGGGCGACGCGGGATCGCTCAAATCAAAATACCCCGTGCTTGTATGCAATGGCTGATGAAGATCGCCCACAAAATGCACCAGCAGCCGCAACGCCTGACCCGGCGCGAACTCATCCGACTTGCCCTCCAGGACTGCGATGCAGCGGTTGATCGCGTGCACTACGTCATCCTGCGAACTGAAGGCGCCGTCGTCCGTGTAGGCCGGGCTCGCCAGCGGCAGGTTCACAAAATGCCAAGTGCCGTTCTTCGGAAACTTCTGGTTGAACTCGTGGGCCTCCGCGTCGTTCGCCAAAGGCCCCCGGTGCATCGCCGCCGCACGAAGGTCGTCCGCCCACACCGCGATCGCGGCCAGATCGTCGTTGCCGAGCAAGGCGGTGACAGCTGTCCGGGCCTTTGCGTTAAGCCGGCCCCGGGCGATTTCGCCGACCGCCCTATGGCCTTCCGCGCTCCACGCAAAAACGATCGCCGGCATCGTCAGCCAGATCGCGACAAATCCCACCTGGAAGCGACGCACAAAAGGATTCATGGACCCCCGAATGCCAACAGAACGCCGAAACGCGAACGGATTTGCCGGGCTTACGAGGCGCGCTCCGTGCCTTGTTCGAGTAAAGCTCGTAGCGCCAGCTGGCCCTCAGTCAAGGTGATGATCAACGCCTCACCCTCAGTGCCATGGTTATCGCGCAGAGCTTTATCCAGAAATTGCCGGAGTTCCGCAGTCGTCAGCGGTTCGATTGCGTGCAGAAAATTCCAAGAGAAGACATCGCGATCGACGATGGTGAAGGGTCTCGGATTCATCGGGAAAATCTAATGGCAAAAGCGCGCTCGGCAAGGTGCGAGAATACCCAAAATTCTGGTATTTGTTCGAGCGTTGCGGGGCTTGGGCTGGCGCGGACAGTAATCGACTCCGTCATTCTCCTGACGGGCGAGGACGTAACCAACCAACGTCATCGCGGTAGGTGCCCGCGACCCTTGGGCACAGCTACAGCGGAGCTCATGTCGCGCCTAAGCTTGCTGAAGTCGCGGAGTTGCTGACAGGCAGACAGATCCCGGACAGGCAGGCGCACACATCAATGATTTGGTGCGTTAGTCGGCTTCGACCGCCTGAAGGAGGATGGACGCCGACGTCATTTTTGGAAGAATTCGGCGGACGCCGCAGGTGCGGTATTGGGTCGCATCCACGGTGGTGACATTCGCGCTGTGGACGATTATCCCTCCCGCGAAATTGGCTTCGCAGGCCAGTTGGGCCAATTGCAGCCCGCTCATGCCAGGCATCTGGTGATCCGTAATCAGCACGTCAAAGGCTTGGAGGTCTCGCGACAAAATAGCCCATGCTTCCAAGCCGTCCCGAGCGTGGACCGCGACATGTCCCGCACTGATCAGGAAGTGGATCAACAATTCGCCCATCTGCGCATTGTCTTCGGCGCAAAGGATTCGGAGCGAACCGGCCATGAACCGAATTTGTCCCACTGGCGGCACAGGAAGGCAACCCAAATTGTGCCACTGTTGGCACAATGCTAACGGGCAAAAATCTGTCGGGACCGGCGATCAAGAACTATCGGGACAAACGCGGTTGGTCGCAGGAACAGCTTGCGGCCGAAGCGCAGCGGTCCGGTTGGGACATTGGCAGAGATGTGATCGCCAAAATTGAGACCGGCGCCCGTTATGTGGATGACATCGAGTTGGTAAAGCTCGCCAAGCTGCTGCATGTCTCCGCGAAGGACCTGTTGCCGAAGGGATCGTAGTCCAGCGCCGGGTGCGATCCGCCGCTTGCGTCGCAGGACAACGATGATCGATCCGGGCTGGTCCCAATCCAATCACTCAAGGTGAGGGTTGAGCTGGCGAAGGGCGTAGATAACAGCCTCGTCGGCTGCGTCGGCGTTGGCGAAACGAAATTCCTCGATGAAGTTCCCGTCCACGTCGGACATTTCCAACCGCCCGGCCCCCGTCATCAGGGCCGCCTTCGATTTCAGTCTCGATGAGGTCGACGAGCGCCTCGGGATAGAGGCGCCACATCGCGAGCAGTCGCTCGCGTTCAGAGCCTTCGCCGTCGCCGTCTAACGTTGGTAGCGTCGGCGGAGGAAGAATAGTCAGGGCATTCATATGGTTTCGAGCCAGATTTGGCCGAATTCAAGGTGATGACTCTCGGCGGCGATGCCGACCAATTGCTGCACCAAGGGATGGCTCACATCCGCGTGCGAAAGATCGGCGAAGTTGATTACGAAGCGAGTGCCCCATTCGGCTGGCTCCTCGCTGTAGGTCAGGCGGGCAGCTTCCGCCAGTTCTTCAAAACTGGGCGGCGCATCGCCGACTAAGGCCTTGACGGTGCGGATATTTTTAACCGGAAGGGTTGAGTCGTTCATGGTGTGAGTGAAATCATCGTTGATGGTCATCGTTGTTTCAAAGCAGGCCGCCTTCTCTGAACGAATAGAAACCGCGCGCTAGCGGATCAGCCTCTGGTCGACCGATGATGACGTGGTCGATGAGATCGATATCTACCGCTTTCGCGGCCTCACACAATTGGCGCGTGACTTGCAAATCCGTAGCCGATGGGGCGGGCTCCCCGGATGGATGGTTGTGAACGCATGCGATGCCGGTCGCCGATTCGCGAATCGCCGCGCGAAACACCTCACGCGGATGCGCGAGCGCCGCGGTGGCAGTGCCGGATGTGACCTCAACCCGTTTGATCAAACGGTTCTTTCGATTCAGGCACAACACCCAGAATTTCTCAACCTCGAGCCCCATGACGACGGGCCGCATGTAGTCAGCGATCAGGAGCGCCCGATTCAATAGCGGGACTTCGGCGCGCGCCGTGGCGGTCATGCGTCACGCGATTTCCGTGAGCGTTGCGAGCTGCAGCGCCTTGGCCCGGCCGATGCCTTTCATTCGCTGATATTCGTTGGCCGTCCAGGTCGCGAGTCCGGCGATGGAGCCCGCCTCGGCGATCAATCGCGTCGCCAGCATGACGGCGCCTTCAGTGTTCGTGCCGTTTCCTTGGATCAGCATCGCGATTAGCTCGGTGTCGCTCAGTGCCGCGACCCCGAATTTTTCCATTCGCGCCTGCGGCCGTTCGCCGCAAGCGAGTGTGAAGCCCGCGGGGGCGGATGCCCCCACAGTCAGGTTGATTTGATACATGTTGCCACACGCACCGGACTCGGTCCCGGCCGGACACCTTGTCCGGTGGTTGGGCCTCGTCCCGCGCGTTGTCCGGTGTGGGCACGGCGAGTCACCCGGAGGGGCGGAGCGCAGCGGAGCAGGGCGCGGCGGAGCGCGCGCCCTTGACCGACGTGACACACTAGGAAAACGCGCGGAGAGATAGATTCAGTAGAGAAGCGCCCGGAACGTACTCAGGAACTTTGCGCGGCCAATCGGTCTCTAGCTGAGCACTCGTTTCCCAAAACGCTTTGATGCCCCTAAAAATAAGCCAATAAAAACACGCCCGGAATTCGCCCAGCATACGAAAAAAGACGCTTTCGATAGATAATCGTTCATGTGCCGCGCCCGAGCTTTAAACCCAACCTTGCGGGTAAATATTTGATCTTTCATTTCCGTGATTGCTACGGCTCAAGCGATTAACCGGATTCTGGTTCTGAAGGAGGATCGGCTTTGCACAGATGCGATTTTTCGAATCACGCGAAGGGTGTTCCCAGCCGCCGAGATTGGCGAAGCCAGGCGGCTGGCTGACGCGCGGCCGTGGCTGGCTAAAACGCCACTCGATCTCCTGCTGACCGGGGCAGCCATGCTCGATGGCGAAACGGGGGAGCTTCTGTCAGAATGTAACAATGAAATGCCGCTGCCGCGACGCACCCTGGTGATAACCGGCCTCCATCAACCGTGGATTCTTGAACGGCTTCGCGCACTGCCGATCAGCGGTATCTTTGATACGTCATCAGAAACCGCCCAATCCCTCGCGACCGCGTTACGCAGTGTGGCAACGGGGAAGGAATACTGGAGTCCCACCGTGCATGCCTCCCTTAATACCGGCATGACCCCCGCGCACCGGGCCTGCCGGTCTCTAACTTTGACGGAGCAGATCGTGTTTTCTGTCATCGGCGACGGTAGCGACGACGCTTCGGCGGCCCAACGGCTGGATCTTACTCCCGCGACCGTCCAATCCGTTCGCCGGGATCTGCATCGCAAACTCGGGGTGCAACAAAAAGGTGAGCTCATTCGCTTGGCAGCCCAATACGGGTTTGTGCGTTTCACCGCCAGTGGCGTAGCGCACCCTGGATTTTCCCAACTCCTTTCCCAATGGCGTTCCCGCCGCCAACAACGGTCGGCAGAAGCAGCGAGGTAATTTTAGCTGTTTGTTTCGTTCACGGCGTCCCGTGAGGCATGGGCGATCGGCTCCAGTTATCCGATCGTAGAGGGCGACTACTCATTTGCACTACTGGCCCTAATTTTAGGGGAGTAGCGGCGCTTGTGTTTCGCGAATATTATAGTCTCTTAGCCGTCGCCATCTCGGCGCCGTCTAATTGATTCTTATACATCTCTTGGTTCATCCCGGATATGTATTGGCGATTGGTTATTGTGCCATGCCTTTCGGCGTAGTGTGCAGTCGGAATGGCGGGCGGGCGCGGGAGAATGGTAGAGGCCATTCTGTCGCTCCCACCCGCCTCAAACAGTGACCGATGTGCGGTCCCCCCGTGCTCGTTTTATTCACCCGTATCAACCGTCGTTGTCTTTTTATTTTAAATGCATCTCAGAATTTATCTTCCCGCGATAGGGCTCTTGTTCTTGCCATGCTTTGCACAAGCGCAGACTGCCATCGCAGCGGCAAACCTGCAGACGCCGGCTGCGGTTGTTGGCGACCCTGCGCAGGGAGGGGTGCCTAATGATCCGGCGCCGCCCTTTGTGCAGGTTCCTGGGCCAGCGATTGATGCCGCGAGTGCCGCTATTAATCAGACGCTTGTCCGTTCAATCGCTGCGGCACACGAGACGTGGAAGCAACAGGATGGTGGAGCCGAATTCCAAGCTGGATTGAGTTATTCGAGAGGCACGCCTGTCCTGATGTTGATCACCAGCCAAAATGAACCTGGCGACCAGGCATTGCGGCGTAAGCGGGCAATGCTCATGGCCTTCGGGTTTTTATTGGACAGTGCCGCGTTCGACCGCGTGGAAGTCTGTGTGCTTGGATTTGATCTGAAGCGCCCTACGCAGCACAGCATCGCGAACTACGCATTGAAGCGCTCCGACGTTCAGGCGGCTGCGAAAAGCGCGGCGCCGGTGTTGGACTTGCCAGCCGCCATCCAACGGGCGCGCGGAGACGACGCATTGGTCAATCAGATCTGCCTGAACCTTGGACTCAAGTAAGAGACCACCTCGGGCACCAACCAAACTCGCAACCTGAAATCTGGTTCAATGAAACGACTCTTTTTATTTGTGCTCGGCCTATTGATGTTTGGCGGTTTCGCCGCTCGGCTTTCGGCCACTGTTTATTTGTCGGCGACCACCTTCGCCCCGAACACCCCGCCTTATGTGTGGACGGACGAATCGCTACCCGCGCCCTACAAACTACGGGTGAAGATTCTCAGTGTGCCGGGCGTGGGCGATTTGCAGGCGGTTAACGCCTGGAACAACAACAACGAGACCTTGGAAACGGTCCCGGCCCCCGGGGTCTACTCCGCCCAACTCTACTGGGTGAAATACACGAGCGACATGTCGACCGTGCTCCAGGTGGGCACGATGTATAACGTTACCCTGACGATCAATTATCCGCCGGTCCCTTCCATCTCGGTCGATGGTTATTCGAGTGGCGGCGTGATCACCCGCCCAGTCAGTGGGGGAACGCCACTCGCCGTGCCAGTCACAGCCCACTATAACGCCTCCGATGCGAACAGCAATTTAAGCGGCATTCGCTACAACGTGTGGAATGAGACCACGGGATATTTTGACAATGGCGGCGGTGGCTTTATCGCGCAGTCCGGCGCATCGGGAGCGGTAACCCGCTCGGTCTCGCTCAACAGCGACGGTGATTGGTATTTCTGGACCGACGCGCAAGATGCGAACGGCGCGAGCACATCGACGGGTCCCTGGTCTGCTGGATTTCACCTTATAGTTCAGGAGGCGCCGTCGGTCAGCGCAGCCAGCGTCAGCCCGACGGGCGTTTCGCCCGGTCAACAACTGACGTTTTACGGCACGGCGAGTGACCCCAACTCGAACCTGACCTTCATCGAATTTTTCGTCAACGGGCCCGGCATGTCCGGTTGGAATTTTGTGGGGTCTCAGTATTATTCCGGCGGCACTGGTTCCGCGACCGGTTCGTGCACGTGGACCGCGCCGAGCCAGACCGGTGTTTATACCGTCCAGGCGCGAGCCATTGACAGTTACGGAGTGTGGGACCTGACCGGCGGGGTCACGGCGAGCTTCACGGTGCTGGCGCCACAGGCTACGGTTTCCTCGCAGAACGTCACGCTCACCGCCGGGACGGCGTTCACTCCGTCTTATTTTGGTGGCAGTGGCACCGGCGCATGGCAGTTCGTCATTTCGAATTATACAAACTGGGGCGGGACGACCGCTGGCACATTGCTTTCGCCGGGGAACACGCCGGCGACGAGTTGGACGCCCACCACGGCGGGCTCGTACCAATTCTGGGTAAGAAAATGCGGCGATAGCTCCTACGCCGACTCAAACAACGCCGGCGCTTACACCCTCACGGTCAATTCGCCTCCGACCTACGCTCTGACGGTGCAAAACGGGAGTGGCGCAGGAAATTATCTCGCCGGGACGGCCGTCGCCATTTCCGCGGCCGCGCCGGCCACCGGATTCGCGTTTAGCAACTGGGCTCTGACATCGGGAGGGGGCACTTTTGCTAGTGCCTCTGCTTCGAACACAACGTTCACAATGGGAGCTGGCGCCGCGACGGTCTCTGCTACCTATGTCGATGTGCAGGCGCCGGGACTTCCAAGCGGGATGTCCTCAACCAGCCTTGCGAGCACTTCCTTCACCTTAAACTGGAATGCGGCAAGCGACAACGTTGGGGTCACCGCGTATGAGGTCCGGCGCGATGGTATCTCGCTGGGCACCACCGCTTCGCTGTCGATGCCGATTGCGAGTCTGACGGCGAACACAACCTACCAGATGGCGGTGCGGGCGGGCGACGCCGCAGGCAACTGGTCCGCGTGGAGCGCAAATTTCCCGGTGACGACGAACGCCAATGCACCGCAGGCCGACGATAACAGCCACATTCTTCTCAACGTCCACATTCCTTACTGAATATGAGTATAAGCCTTAAATTTAAGCTGATTCGCCTCGGTGTGTTAGTTGCAGGGTGCAGCCTGCTCGCAAAATTGATGGAGGCCCAATCCGTCGCCGTGAATGCGCCGACCAACAGTCGGGTGCTGTTTGGGAGTGGCGACTATGGGAATGCTGAGGCTTTGCTCTTCGCTGACAACGTTTCGCCTTTGAACACGGGCGCTTGGTATCTGGAATCCGGGACCAAGCTCATGTACCTCGCTACGAGCTTTTCCAACCGCCATGACCCCGTCAGCGCCCGGGCCGCCGCGAAGGAGGCCATCGCGAAACTGCAGACAGCAGAAACCCGATTAGTGACGGAACAGAAACTGATCACGGCCGCGCGCGCAAACGAGCTCGTCGGCACGCTCTGTGAATTTGTGTTGCACGACCCGGTCGCGGCGGCTGCGGCATACCATCAAGCCCTTCTTCACGATCCCAATGCAACCGGCGCCAAAAATGCGACCGCTCGACTGGCTGGGCTGCCGAAAGGTTAATCATGCGCTTTACTACACAAATTTTCATCACGGTGGCTGCCTTCGCCTTTTGGTCGGCGAGCTTCGGTCGCGGTCAAACCTCAGAGGCGCAAAGCACCTCGGTCTATTTCTCCGCGTCCGCTCAAATATTGAGTGGGTCGTCCACGGCTGGTTCGTTTTCGTTGTCAACGGACGTCGAGAATCCAGATGGGACCTTCAATCCCGTCGCCATCGATGCCACCATTCCGTTGGGAGGTCTGAATAGCTACAGCGTTAACACGCCGGTCCCGCAGACGGTGACACTCTCGGTGGGTCGTGTTTACTGGCTCCAGATTGGCACCCTTCGGACGCAGAACATGACACTGAACGTAAATCCCCCTGCGGGCTACGATGTGCATTTTTTCGATACGAACAGCCCGGGTTATGACAATGTGACCCGGGAATACAAATTTCCAACGGTCGACGGCGAACCCGGTTGGGACGGCAGCTTCGGAACTACGATCGGAGTGTGCATTACCCCGGAGGTTACCACTGCGCTCGGCGGGCAGGCGGGTTCGGCCACCACCCTTTCAACCAGTGGTGCTTCATGGCGGATATTCATGGGTTATCTGCCCAATGGGCTATCTGCCGGATACCTCGAAATGAATGATCGCGGACGAGCCACCGTGGGGTTCACGGACGCATTCAATTCGGATGCCTTGGCCTATGTCGCTCCTACACCCGAAATCGTCGTGCATTCGGATGGTGTGGGCGGGCGGCGAATTTTCGGCTACGAAGCCGGAGTATCGATCCTGCCCTTAAGCAGCCCAAGTATCGGCTATACCATCAGCTTCTATCATAACTCACAGGTAACGGACAATGTGGTTACAGGTCCGTCATTTACCGGGACGCCATTCACGACCTATACAATCCAACAGGACGGCCCTGCGACCAATCTCAAGATCACGCGTGTGGCTACCGGCCCGACGCAGTCCATCACCAAGGTGGCAACGATCCAGCGAACGGGGTCCGCTTGGCCGAATTACACCTTTGTGCTCGCTGATTGGCATACGGATGGCCAGCCGGCATTGGTTACCGCAACCACAGCGCTGTCGGCCGGGGCCGGGTCATGGGATCACAACGAGCTGATCACTTTGGGGTCATCTGCAAGCGGCACGCCCCAAGTGTCGTCCATGCAGGTTCAGTCCAAAGCCTTTGGAGAAGCGCCCATTTTCGCCCAAAGTGGTGCCACCCAGGCAGAAACCCGGTCGATTGGCTACTACGAGTCGGATTCCACGTTGATCGGAGCCTTTGCGAGGCCGAAGCTCGTCATTACTAACGGAGGCTCATGGAACGGCTATGAATACTTCAGCTCAACCTACAGCCCTTCAGGTGGCCAGGCGCAATTTAACAATACCGGCATGGTATTGCGGGCCCACCGTCCCTTTAAGAACACCACACCGCCAGCGGCGACCGACGACTTGTCCGGCAGCTCCGCCGGGGTGGTTACCACCTATCAATATGCAACGGACGATTATTCCGTAATCAACGGGCGCGCCCTGCGTCCTACGGATGAATTGACCCAGATCGACGGCACCACCGTCGCGCACTCTTCCACCACCTATGTGGACGAGACGACCCCTCTCAGCTATGCCGGCTTGTCGCTGCCAATAGTGACGGCCACGCGGACGGACTATGGGGACGCCTCGACACCTCTTTCCACCACGAGCAAATACGTCGCAGAATATTCGCTCAGCACGCTGCCTTTAAACGCCGGGCAGTCGTTCGGCACGACGCCATTCTGGCGCAAGCAAGCGCTTTCAGTCCAAAAACCGGACGGAACGAAGCAGGTTTACGCGTATCAACGCGGAACGTTTGACGGCACCACTTTTGCGGCGAACAACGCCACGTCGCCTTTTTCGTACGCGGCAGGAGCCTCGTGGCATTGGGCGGATCGCACCGCGGCGAACAATCCCAC
>Ga0206925_1082_pt1 | contig 20051 bp, 20 predicted proteins | sample Alteio_BWOrgHeat_62_FD_152944 | JGI IMG/M metagenome (GOLD analysis project Ga0206925, IMG submission 152944) | Enriched cells from forest soil in Barre Woods Harvard Forest LTER site, Petersham, Massachusetts, United States -... | ecosystem: Environmental > Terrestrial > Soil > Temperate forest >...
CAACTGCTTCTTTTGCCATCCTGATCGGAATCTCGAACACAAAGCCGACCGCATGGTCTTCGCTTTCTGTTGCAACGGGAATGCGCGGTCAGGTGGTCACTCCCGTGTGGAGTCCTCACCAAATTCTACGCTTGGGCCTCCCCTGCCTTTTCGACCCTCCGGGTCGATTTCCTTTCCATCAGATGGGGCATCCTCGTTTGCCCCGATATTTGTGGCCTCTCGAACAGGTCTTCCAGCCCCCGCGATTCTCCTTTGGCATCGTCTCCCTCCGGGATGATGATAGCGTTTTCACAACTTGGCGCTATCGGGCGCTTCTCCGATGCAGGCACTGTCAGTTTTGCCAATGGTCTCAGGTTCTACCCAAGATTAGTCTCAGCCTATGACTGGAAGGGCAAAGAAGTTGTGTGGAGTAGGAGTCCCAATGAAGAAACTGTTGACGAAAATTGCATGGATGGTCGCGGGGCTGGTGCTTGCGTGTTTCTGCTCAGCCACAAGTCATGCACAAGCGACCATCGCACCCGATAATTACCAGAGGCTCAATACGGTGCCCTACACCCCGGAAGCTGTGAAGGTGGATTTCCAGGGCAATTTTTCACTGCCGAATGAGGTGCAGTGCCATGGACATAAATTGGCGCCGGGAAAGTACACTCTCATGGTGAAGACCGTTGGAACGGACAAGATGGTAACGCTTCAGCGGGAAGGAAGTGACGTCGTGCTGCATTCTCGCCCCGTCACTCCAACCTCGGTTTCGGACCAGGGCCACAGCGCCGTGCTGGTAAGGCACGGACCAGGACCAGGCACGCACACCCTCGAAGGCGTGTATGTGGAGACTCTCAAATTGGTGCTCTTCCTCGATGAGAGCGGCAATACGAAACCCCTGGACAAGATGTTCGCCAGCGTCATCCGCTTGCCAATTTCCTGAACTCACCGATGGATACTTCGAGCGCTGGCGGCTCCGATTCGCGCACCAAGCGGTCGAACTCTGCGTCCTCGGGATGATGCTTCGCGTAGAGACATAGAACGGCTTCGATCTCGGGTGGAACTTCAGGTGACGAAACCGCATCGCGCAACGACTTTTGTGCGACTGGGGAGCACATTCGGCTGCGGGCCGGACGGCCCGGTCAGGATAGGTGTCGATAAATCCGCTTCGCACGCAATATAAAAGGCGCCCACTTTGCGGTAGGTTTTGATCGTTTGCATCACCACCTACCGAAAGGAGCGCCGTTGTGAACCAAGCAAAGTATATTGGCATGGACGTTCATCAGGCAACGATCTCAGTTGCGGTCATGGATTCCACCGGCAAGCTGATCTTGGAGTCCATCCTCGAAACGAAAGCGACCACGATTCTGCAGTTCCTTGGCGGGTTACGCGGCAGCTTGCTGGTGACTTTCGAAGAAGGAACTTCCGCCGCCTGGTTATATGACCTGCTCAAGCCTCATGTCGCGAATGTCCTGGTCTGCGATCCTCGGAAAACTGCTTTATTAAAGGATGGCAGCAAGAGTGACCGGATCGATGCTCGGAAACTGGCCGAGCTTTTGCGTGGCAACTATCTCTCCCCGATCTACCACGGAGAGAACGGCGTACGCACTTTGAAAGAGCTGGCCCGCAGCTATCTGACGATCACCAAAGATCTGACGCGAGTGATGAGTCGAATCAAGGCCGTGTACCGAAGCTGGGCTATACCTTGTGCCGGCCCAGCTGTGTATCGACCGCGTCATCGTGCGGAATGGTTGGCCAAGATCGTAGAACCGGGAGTTCGCCTGCGAGCCGAGCGGCTCTACCAGCAGCTGGATGCGTTGGAGCCTTTGCGGCAGGGAGCACGCCGCGATCTGCTGGCGGAGAGCCGGAAACATCAGGCGGTGAAATTACTACGCCAGATTCCTTATCTGGGCCCGATTCGTTCCGCGTTGCTGGTTGCGCTGCTCGGGACACCGCATCGTTTTCGCACCAAGCGACAGCTATGGGCCTACAGCGGGTTCGGACTCGAGACTCACGACAGCGGCGAATACCGCTATGTGAAAAAGCAACTGCGGCGAAACCGAGAGCGAGTCACCGTGCTGGGCCTGAACGAAAACCATAATCACGATCTAAAAAATATCTTCAAGAGTGCGGCGATATCCGCCAGCACTCGGCCGGGACCGTTCCAGGAGTTTTACGCCGCACTTCTGGCCAAAGGGAGGAGACCGGCGATGGCGCGTCTCACCCTGGCACGGAAGATTGCCGCGATCACTTTGACGATTTGGAAGAAAGGAGTGTGTTTCGACGCCAACGAGTTACATCGGCAAGCAGCTTGAGCGTCTCTGGTAAAGAGCTCGTTCCATCATCTTGGGTGGTGGTCGGTTCGGTTCTTGAGACGCTCGGTTCGAGGGGAGTATCAGATAGCTGGTCCGGCCCTGTGTGCTTCGGCACCGAGTCACCGTTCTCACGCTATGCCCCCTCGGAGAACCAGAAATAGCGATAGGCCCAGAGCCTCGGATAGAACCATGGTTGCCACGGAATCGAATCGCTTGCCAAGTTTCAAGAGTCGACGGACGTTGTCACCACTAGAAAAATGAACCGAGGGAATGGAAGAGCAATCCAGAGAAGAACCTCTCGAGCAATCGAGAGCCATCTACAAACAGTGGGCTGGATATCGAGACAAAAAATCTCTCGGCTACCGGCCGAGGGAGAACCTTTTTTGTTGACATCCCCTTTTATAGAACCAGCTATCTCAGACTGAGATAGGTAGTGATAATCCCTGTTCGCGACAGTTATCAGGGTGCGGGCGTAAGCGTTCCTTGCCAGTAATCGTGAACATCAGCTTTTCGGGTTGCGCCTTAGTTCTCGCCGGGCGTGCCCCGCTTATCGATGATGTCTGCTAGGTTCCAAGCGTTTTGGTTGAGTTGAATTTGCAGCTGGCCTTCTTTATCGATCACAAGCTTAGCCGCCGGGTATAAGACACCCTTGCTCTGTTTGCGATCACTGTCATTCAGCTCGAATTCACCTCCCGTCAGGTTGAAGGTTCCAGTTGCGTTGGAGTTGTCGGCATAGCCTTCACCATATGCAATCGTCCGGTTGGTAACGAAGCGAATCTTCCGTCCGGTTGGCGTTGGAGCCATCTTGATGTAACTGACGTCCATGCCGAGCGTGCCAGTGAGTGAGATGCGGCCGATGGCTTTCATCTTACTGAGTGCGTTAAAGAGCCCCTGATTTTGACCTTTTTGGAAAGCGTCCACCAGAATCTGTCTGTCCTCGTCCGTCGAGAATTCATAAATTTGCAACATCATGGTGGTAATCTGCCCGGCCTGGGTACCGGAACCCGTGACAACAGCTTGGATCGTCTCTGCCTTCGGTCTGCCTTGGGAAGAGCTGCGAGTGGTTCCAACCGTCACCAGGACAGCTAGTAGCAAACAGCCGATCCCGACCTTCTGGATGCCTGGAGCCGCCTTCTTGATAATTTGTCGCATTTTGCTTCTCCTTCCCTCTGAAACAAACGAGATACCTGTCTAGCGTCGGAGAGTCGAATGGTTGCGCGAATCAGGGAGCAATGTAACTGTCAAAAGTAACAACCCACGTCGGGCTCTTTCTCCGACTGACGCTTCGCGGTAGCCGCGTGTCTCTTGGCAAGAGGAAAGCGGAACGTGCGCTCGGGAGCTTATTGTCGGCCTCGAATTGTCCCGGGGAAAGTCGGATAGGTCTTGGGAAATCCGCTTATCACTAGCTATCTCAAAACGAGATAGGTAGTGATAATTCCTGTTCTCGACAGTTATCTGGTTTCCCTACGAAGCCGCTGAGTTTACTGTGCTTCGGTTTGGGAGTGGGATAGGATGCAGGCTTTTCAAGAAGTAGCAGCTTTCTTCTATGGCTCGTTATACGCGACTTTGCCCTAGCTGCGGCGCTGAGATTGACCGCAAGACGTTTCCGGTCCTGAAGGCACATTCTTTCTCCTGTCCCTTCTGTGGGGCGCCACCTCGGGTGACGACAGATGACGTGGGTGTTGCTCTTGTGATAAGCCCCATTTTGTCCGCTGCTCTTATGCTCCTCTTGGGATTCCCGTGGGCTTATTTTCGCGCTCATCACCATCATAGGGTCCGGATTGATTTTTCTCGCATTGGCCTTCATCGAAGGTCTTGTTCGGCCAGCCAGACTAGAACTACGGCCGCCGACTGATTTATCACTTCGACTCCCGAAGGAACAGCTATCGCAAAGAGGAACGATTTCAGTGGCTCCAGCCTTTGCTTTCTATGACACTGCCCAGGTCCGCACCTACCGCAACCGATGAAAATTGACTCATCGAGGCGCCGGCAGCGGCGCAGGCTGCTGCAGACGGAATTCGAGAAGCGTCTCGCTCGGAATCGATAGCTGCTCGCCTTTTTTGGAAGCGGCTACTGCCGTTCCGGCGCCAGCGCCAGCGAGTGCGCCGATCCCGGCTCCCTTTCCTCCGCCCGCAATTCCTCCAATGAGCGCGCCTAGACCGGCACCCCCAAGGATTTTGCGTGTCGTCTTCTTGCCTTCGCCTTGACCTTTCACGTCGTAGGTAGAGGTGAGAAGCGGATAGGCCGTGCCCTTCATCACGATGTCGGTCAGCTCGAGAGTTAGTTGGGAACTGCCCGACATCCTTCCTGCCGAGTCGGCGGACGCTAGGCGGCCGTATACCGTCGCTCCTCTGGGAGCTACCGTGACACCGTTAACCTGAAGGTTGGTTTCGAGACTGGCGGTGAAGCGATCTCCCGTCTTTTGTTTGCTCGAATCGATCGAATCAATCATGCGGACCAAAATCCGCGTGCCTGCAGGGACTGTGATCGTCTTCCCGCCTTGCCCCGTGAGTGATGCAATATTGCCAGAGTCCGCTGTCAAGCTGAACGAAGAAGCCTTACCAAAGGAACCGTGTGCCGATCCGAAACCCAAAACGATGGCCGCACAAACAATCATAGTTCGCATGTCTTTTCTCTCCTTCGTAGATTCGCGATTATTCTTGGACAATCGGCAGAGAAGAAACGATTTGAAGATCAATGATCAGAAGCAGTTGGTGTTCGACTTGAAGGAAGCGCGCCGCGGTAATGGCGCCCACCGATTGCTTCATGACTTGATAGTATTTTGCCAACAGTTCGCCCCGCTGCTTTTGATAGTCAAGGCTGCGCTGAATCAGTTCGTCGGCTTTCGCGTCCGTCATTTGTGAGTAGTTGTTGGCGTAGTCCTGGATATTTTCGATCCTCAGGGTATTCAGCTTGGTCAATTCGGCATCGTACTGGCTGTAGATCGGCCAGAACTTCGCCGCATCATCGATATCCAGCTGCATGACCGCTCCCATGATCTGCGACTTCTCGTCACGCACATTGGAGCGCATGAGTTCGATGTACTCTTGAATGTTCTTCTCTTTTGCGTCGGCCGTGGTCGACTGGGTGGGCTGTTGCTGAGTGCTCTGGGGCCGTGGCTGAGTCTTGGCTTGTACCCGGGCCAACAGGCAAGAAACAACCAGCAGAGAGAGCATGCCGCAAACCATGATTGGCTTTTTCATCTTGAATCCTCCTCGAAGGTTACTCTCAGAGTTTCTGGTAATCCGAATTACTCGGCTCGTCGTGAGGCCGACTTCGTTGTCCCATTATCTATGCGGCTACCATAAGGTAGTTGGGCCGATGGGAAGCGCTAATCCTTGCTCCTGTCCATAATGTTTTGAAGTTTCCAGGGGTTTTGATAGTTTTCGATTTCGAGTTCGTTTGTCTTCTTATTAATCTTGAACTGGCATGCGGAGAGCAATGTGCCAGTACTCTTATCTTTCTCGTTGCTCATGTCCAGTTCAAGGGCCGAGAGGTTGTAGTCCATTGAGCGACCATTCACCCAGGCCTCACCGAATCGGATCGGACGATTGGTCAGGATGCGAATCTTGTAGCCGGTGTCAGTGGGAATTCTGCGGACGAAGCTGATGTCGTAGCCCAAGGTACCCGTGATTGCGAGTCTGCCCTTGGAGCGCATTTTTTCGAGGGCATTGAAGAGGCCTTCCGAACCGGCTTGCTGGAATGCTTCGACCAGTACCTGCCGTTCTTCCGGGGTCGAGTAGCGCTCGATGTTGATGGTCACATTGAAAGTTTGCCCGAACTGCGTGTTCTGTCCCATGGCTTGTGCCTGATACACTTCGTTTACGCGCTGATCTTCCTGTGCTGCGCAATCGAAGCTTAAGAACGCAACTAAGCAGACGATTGCCGCGAAACGTGCTAGACCGATCGTAGCTAGCTTTGGCATGTCGTGTCCTCCGCTCTCAAGGGTGCGACGGTTTATCAAACATCGTTGTGCGGGGCGGCTACTAGCGCGGTTAACGCCTTCGGCCACCTTGTCGCGAACCGCCGCCGGTGCGTGCAGCTCCGCTGCCGCTGCTTCGGCTTTGGCGCTCATAGTTCTGAGTTCGCTGAGATCCGCTTTGTCTGGCTTGCGCTTCGCGATTCAGATCCTGAACCTGGCTGGATTGCCCCCCGTTTTGGCCTGCGCCTGCGGCTCTCTGGTTCGCACTCGGCTGAGTGCTTCGCTGCGCGCGATCGGAAGTACCTGCAGATGCACCAGCAGAAGCTTGTCCGCTTTGCCCTCGCTGACTCGCCGCTGGAGTGCTCCCATTGGTTGCCGGTTGCGTGCTCGGCTGCCGGCCTGCGGCGGCAGACTGCGCGTTCTGGGCTCGTTGATTCTGGGTGCTGTTGCTCTGGGCCTGCGCGCTCGACTTCGTGCTTGAATTCGCGCCCGATGAATTTACAGAGTTCCAGCCGCCATTCTGATACTGCTGCCAACCGTTGTCCGTTTTCTTGTAGACGTTACCGTCCTTCCCGGCGTACACGTCGCCACTGCCGCTCTGTCCGACAAAGCCGCTGCCATTCTGTCCGCTGCCGCCTACGACACGGCCGCCTTCCGACGTGCGTCCGCCCGCGACGGTGCCGCGCGAATCGCTGTAGTGTCCGGTCTGCGCCCACTTGTCGCCCTTCGTTACGACCGAACTTCCCCATTGGCTGTAGGCATTCGAGCCTTGCCGCGTAGCACCATAAGCTCCGGTGTAGGGATTGTAGGCACGGGCTCCGCCAGCGCAGCCATATGCATTGCAAGCACCCGCAGCGCGGCCGTAAGTTCCTGTCGACGGGTTGTACCAGGCGCCTCCCGCTACTCCTCCATAAGGGCCATATGCACCACGGGCGTAACCGTATGCTCCGTTGTAGGGATTGTAGAAAGCGCCCACGCCGTAGGTAACCGGATAGGGACGATAAATCGGATAGGGATAGCGGCCGTAGTAGTAATACGGTGGATAGTAGTAGCCGCTCCCGTAAGCCAGCGTGGCTCCCACCGCCACACCGATGATGAACATGCCGAGATACCCCGCCGTGCTGCTCGCTTCCGTCTCACCGCTGGAAGTCGTGGTCTGCGTCACGTAGGTAATGTTGTAGACCGGAGAACTCGCAGGGATCGTGTAAATTTCCTGGGGAACCGAATCGGCAGTCTTCCACGGGCCGTCTGGCTTGGTGGACATAAACCACACACCCTGGAAACACAAATAGTACAGATCGCCGACCTTGACGATCTTGTCCGCGGTATTCGTGGCATACGACATCGAGGTTGACTCAATCGGCTTGAACTCAGGCGGCCCGTCGTACTCCACTTTAACTTCAGCTTCCGCTTTTGCACGATCCACAATCACAGTGGTCGGCACCTGCGCCAGGAGCACTGCGTCTTCGGCTTCGTCTGTTCCTGGCACTGACACGAGCACACGCGCCGCCGGGCTGCTCGCCGGAATTTTCGCGAAGTCAGCAGGCAAATCGGCTGTGGCGAAAGTCCACGGGCCGTCGAGGCTCTTCGCGCGGAACCACCGACCCGCCACCAGGAAGTAGTATTGGTTCTCTCCGTCCTGAAGGAAGAGATTGCTCTCCGTATTCGTGGCGTAGGAGAGCTGAGTGCCGGGAATTTTTGCGTATTTCGGCTGGCCCTTGAACGAAATGATCTCCGCCGGTGTGGTGCTGTAAAACACTTTAGGAGTGCCACCCGTGGTGGCCGCCGGAGGGATCGCTTTTTTAACGTCTGCCCAGTTCGGCTGATCCGGAAGATTGGACATTTCCTTGGGCAACTTTATGGTGGCCGTCCACGGCCCCTCCAGAGCCGCCGATGTGAGCCACTGTTTCTCATTGAGCAGGTAAAACTTGGAAGCCGACTTGTCGAAAAATAATCCCCAGTTGGTGTTCACAACGAATTCGAGGTTGCTTTTTTCGATCGGAACGCGCACCGGCTCGCCTTCCACAAGCAGCAAAATCGAATTCTGGTAGCTCACGAATATCTTCGGCGGATCATTTTTGACGGCTGCAACGGAGGGAGGCGGATTTTTGATCACTTCCATGTCCGCAAGCAAACGATCGAGCGAGATGTTGATGGACGCGCCCGGCGTCAAAAAAGTTCGCACGAGCTTGTCCATTGCGGCGGCACCAGCCTCGTCCAGCGACGGGAATTTCGTTTCGGTGATGTGGACATTGCTCAGTAGTACGTTGCGGGTGTCTGTGTTGGCGTCCGTGGTGGCTTGAACGTAAATCACGCCCACTGTGGGCTGGCCTCCCTTCGGACGAATCGAGACAGCCATGCGCGCCTCAAGCTGTTTAAAGTCCTTCCATTCGTCGAGCTGCGGCTGGTAGTAGACGATCGAGCCGTCCGCGCTGCTCTTTTCGCGGGGCCATCCAGGATCCTGCGCGAACGTCGGACAAACCAGGCTGCAGATTAGTAGGACCACAATTACGTATCTCATCAAATGCTCCTCGTTGCGGCTCGGTCTGGACGCTTGCAGGGCCGACGTCATTCTTATCCGTCTTATCCGTCCGGGACGAAGCTGCCGCAGTCTAATAGCAGGCTTGCAAAATGCTTCACAGTGTTAGAAGTAACAGGCGGGACCAACAAAACTAACAGGGTAGGATCAATAAACTAACAGGACAGAACCGTTTATTATCCTTTACTCTGCAAATTGTTATGGCGTATCCTTCGGGCGATTCACACTAGCCTCGTGCTCCTATCCTGCTATGAGTGTCCGTCAACTGTGGTGGAGACTGAGTTGCCGCGGCACTGCCTTCGGCGTACTTCTCATCGTCCTCACGCTTCACACTCTCGGCGGCACCACTGATCAACCGAAGCGAGTGCTCCTTCTCTATCAGGACGAAACTAGCATGCCAGCCGAACGGGCCGTGGATAGCGGCATTCGGTCGATCCTCGGCAACAAACTGGAAATCCAGCTGTACGGCGAGCATTTGGATACTTATCGCTTTTCGGACCCGAAGTTCCAGGCGGAACAATTAGCGTGGTTTCGAAACAAATACCGAAATCGTGCAATCGATCTCATCATCACGACTGGTTTGCTACCACAGACCGTCCTTCCGGGTGTACCAACGGTTTTCTGCGGTATAGAATCGACCGGGCTCGCTGGCGCGGCTTTGCCTGCCAATTCGACTGCGGTTTGGTTGTCGCCGGACGTTAAAGGGACCTTGATGGCCGCAGCTCGATTGCAGCCCACAGCGCATCAAGTCGTGATCCTCAGCGGGGCAAGTGAGTGGGATCGCCATCTTGAACTGGCCGCGCAAAAAACATTACCGCCGAGCGGGACCAACTGGGAGATCACCTATTGGGATGGTATGTCGGTTGAAGAGATTCGCTCACGCCTCGGCGGCCTTCCGAAGGATACGATTGTTCTTTACCTCAGCATCGAGCGTGACGGCGCGGGTCACACCTACGTTCCACAGGACTTGGTTCCTGGATTTTCCGCCGTCTCGTCGGCACCAATTTATGGCTTGTCTGCTGGCTTTATCGGGCTCGGAATCGTTGGGGGCTCAGTCTTAGACTTCGAGGCGCAAGGCAAGCAGGCTGCGGAGATTGGTCGGAGAATTCTGCGAGGCGAAGAGGCGTCAACCATCCCGCCCGTTGCCTCGTCCTCCTCTTACCTATTCGACTGGCGAGAACTTCGCCGCTTTGGCTTGAGCGAAAGCGCACTGCCCCCAGGCAGCATTGTCAAATTCGCAGTCTTCTCTCCATGGCAACTTTACAGACGATGGATTCTAAGCGTAGTGGCTTTCATACTGCTTCAAACTGCCTTCATGGTTTACCTCCTTGTGCAAAAGAGACGCCGGAAACGTGCCGAAGAAGAGCTTGTCGATCTTAGTGGCCGCTTGATCAATGCTCAGGAGGCGGAGCGAGCCAGAATTGCCCGAGAATTACATGACGATTTCAGCCAGCGCTTGGCGCTTCTGGCCATACAGCTGGGACAAGTCAGCCAGGGCCTCCCGAACTCGGACAAAACAGTCATTGAGAAATTGAACTTGATGTGGGAAAAGACAATCGAACTCTCGACCGACGTTCATAAACTTTCGCACCAACTTCACTCATCCAAGCTCCACCACCTCGGCTTGCTGGCCGCGGCAAAGAGTCTGTGCGACGAGACCGGAAAGCAGCACTGCATCTACATCGAGTTTGCACATCGGGAAATGCCAGAAGAGATTTCGCCAGACGTCGGGCTCTGCTTCTTTCGAATCCTTCAAGAGGCTCTTAACAATATTGTGAAGCACAGCGGTGCGAAACAGGCACATGTCGAGTTCGTAGGAACAGCCTCCCAAATACGCTTGAGAATCGTGGACGGTGGTGTTGGCTTTGATCCTAATTCCGGGGCGGCCCGCGGAGGCTTAGGGCTCGCGAGTATGCGGGAGCGTCTCCGCCTGCTGGGTGGTAGCATAGCGCTCTGTTCTCGTCCCACGGAAGGCACCGAGATTGTGGCCGCAGTGCCGATGGCGCACTGATGCGGCTAGAGGCTTTTGGCATGAAATGAGCGGGACGGGAACGCAAGGAGGCCCATGAAGAAACCCCGGATTTTGCTGGCAGACGACCACGTTCTAGTCACCGACGCGCTGAAAAGCATGCTGGAACCCGCTTACGATGTGGTTGGCACAGCCAGCGACGGCAGATCCTTGCTCGAAATGACCGAGAAGCTGCAGCCGGATTTGATCGTCGTCGACGTCGGAATGCCTCAATTGAATGGTCTGGACGCTACCCGGCAGATTAAGCGGCTCCTCCCAAGGGTCAAAGTGATAATCGTCACAATGAATGAGGATAGCGACCTAGTCGGCGAGGCTTTCCGCGCCGGAGCATGCGGTTATCTTCTGAAGCATTCCGCTGCTCATGAGTTGCTGCAAGCCATGCAGGAGGTACTCAAGGGGGCGTCATATCTTTCACCCCGGATCACCGGCGGGGCGGTTTCTGCGCTACTTCGAGGTACGGACGCGGGCTCGGAGAAGGCTCGGGAGCTTACTACACGTCAGCGTGAGGTAATCCAGCTTTTGGCGGAAGGGCGCTCAATGAAGGAGATTGCTGACATTCTGACAATCAGCCTTCGAACCGTCGCCGCCCATAAGTATCGTGTTATGGAGATGCTTGAAATCAAAACGAATGCAGAACTGTACCATTACGCCGTGAAGCACCGAATCGTCTCGGTGTAAGTTCCCTCCAATTTTCCTCCCAGAAGTAGCATTTCTACCAATAGTAATATGTCGCTTCTCCTGCCAGTCTCAAGGCTAGTCGCAGCAGGTCTAGGTAGGTCTATACTTTGGAACCGAGTTTCCGCGCGAAACAGCAGCAGCAGTGTCCCATTCGAATACTGCTCGCCGACGATCATTCCGCTGTCCTTGAGTCAGTTGTTCCGATGCTAGAATCACACTTCACAGTTGTGGGAACAGTATCTGATGGAAAGGCCGCGGTGGAGGCCGAGCAGAAGCTCCACCCGGACGTCGTGATTCTGGATATCTCCATGCCCGTTCTGAGCGGCATCGACGCGGCCAAGCAGATGCGCAAGAATGGCTCGAAGGCTATCATCGTCTTCCTCACCGTTCATCAAGACACCGATATCCTGGCAGCTGCCAGACGTGCAGGTGGCCTGGGTTACGTCGTGAAGGCTCGCTTGGGGAAAGACTTAGTAATTGCCATCAATGACGCGCTAGCAGGCCGCGATTTCGTATCTCCATTCTCGCCGCAGTGACGGAACCTCGAGCACAATGCAAGCAGTCTGAGCATCAGTGAAATCGACATCGAAAGTGGCACCAAGACGCAGCGCGGTAGTTTTACCAGCCCGACTTGCTAGTTCTTCTAATTTCCCGGTAAAGGCGGAAAGTGCAAAGTGTCCCTTCCGAAGGAGGACCTCGTGCACGAACCAGGGAGTGGTCGCCACCTGATAGCGACTCTTTTTTGTTGCTTCACCCTGCTTCGCAGCTGCGTCTCACAGAAAGAAAAGGGATCCGCAAAGGGTAGGGCATAAATGCAGAAACTCTCGAGACTTGTTCTACTTTTTGCGACGCTGTTCTCAATACCGTTTGCGGCGTCCGCCCAGGAGCCCAATCCGAACTTCAATAAGGAACTGAATCAGGAGACGCCTCAACAGCAAAGGCAGGAAGCGGAAAAACCAGACGCGAAAGCTTCTGCTGGGGATCTTGCGAAGGCCACGCAGAATCCCGTTGCCAGTCTAATCAGCGTGCCGCTGGCGAATGTCACCGATTTCAATATCGGTTCATTCGGCCGCGATCGCAACACGGTTCTCCAATTCCAGCCCGTCGTTCCGATTTCGCTGGGCGAAAATTGGAACCTGATCACCCGCACGATCGGAGCTCTTAGCTTTCAGCCCGACATTACTCAGCCTCATGGAGGGACGTTCGGTTTCGGAGATATCAACCCTTCTTTCTTTCTGTCGCCAGCACAGCCGGGAAAGCTGATCTGGGGAGTGGGGCCCACCTTTCTCATACCCACAGCTTCCGACGATGTTCTGGGCACTGGCAAATTCAGCATTGGTCCCGCGATCGTCGCGCTGGTACAGCCCGGGAAATGGACTCTCGGCGTGCTCGTCAACAACCTGTGGTCCGTTGCCGGCTCGGGTAGCCGCCCGGATGTGAATTCCATGACCCTGCAGTACTTCATCAACTACAACCTCAAGAAAGGTTATTACCTGACATTCCAGCCAATCATCACTGCCAACTGGAATGCTCCGAGCGGAAATGTCTGGCTGGTCCCAGTGGGCGGCGGGATCGGAAGAATCATGCGCTTGGGCTTTCAGCCAGTGAACGTCAGTATCCAGGCTTATGGAAATGCCAAGCGCCCGAATAATTTTCCGTCCCCGACGTGGCAGTTGAAATCGCAAATCGCATTTTTGTATCCGAAGAAACCGAAGGGCAGCGGGTAACCGAAGTTTCTTACGGGGAGTCAACAAAATGAGAACAGTTAGCTCGAAGATCCGCATCTTTGCAGTCGCCGTCCTCGTTATCGCAGGCCTGGGCTACATTCTGAAAGCACGCGGCGCAAGCGCCGTAGATGCAGTTTCGCCCGCGGAAGCCCGCGCCATCGCCAAGGAAGCCTATATCTACGGCTATCCTTTGGTGGATAACTACCGCGCCGAGTACGCTTACTTCGTTGATCGCAGTAACCCCGAATTCAAGGCGCCGTGGAACCAGATCACGAACATTCCGCGCGTCTTCACCCCCACGGACGTCGCCGTGCAAACGCCCAATTCGGACACGCCATACTCATGGCTCGGCTTGGATTTGCGCGCTGAGCCCGTCGTGCTCACGCTGCCGCCCATGGATGCAAAAGACCGCTACTTTAGCGTTCAGTTTACAGACTTTTATACCTTCAATTTCGCTTACCTCGGCACCAGCACCTCGGGAAACGATGGGGGCACCTTCCTGGTCGCCGGACCGGATTGGAAGGGCGAGACGCCGAAAGGAGCGCAAAAAGTAATTCGCTCCGAAACGGAATTTATCGTCGCGATTTATCGCACGCAGTTGTTCAGTCCTGCCGACCTCGACAACGTGAAAAATATTCAAGCCGGTTACAAAGTGCAGACGCTCTCCGCATTCCTGGGCACTCCCGCACCACCAGCCGCACCACAAATTGACTTCATCAAGCCGCTGACGCTTACGGAGCAGAAAACTTCGCTGGAGTTTTTCAACATCCTGAACTTCGTGCTGCAATTCTGCCCCACGAACCCGTCGGAGACCGAACTGATGGCGCGCTTCGCCAAGATCGGCGTCGGCGCGGGCAAAACCTTTGACCCCGATAAACTCACTCCCGAAATGAAGTCGGCCATCGAGCAGGGCCGCGCTGACGCGTTCGCTGAATTCGCTGGCGGCGTGAAACAAATGACAGAGGGGAAACTCACCTCGGGCGATCTCTTTGGCACCCGCGAATATATGAAGAACAATTACTTGAATCGGTGGCTAGGCACTATCGGGATTTATGGCAACTCGAAACAAGAGGCCATGTACCCGATCTACTACACCGATTCCAGCGGGCAAAAACTAAACGGGGGCAGTCGTTACACCCTGCGCTTTGCGCCCGGTCAATTCCCGCCAGTGAACGCTTTCTGGTCGCTAACAATGTACGAACTGCCTGCGAGTCTACTCACTGCTAATTCGATAGACCGCTACCTCATCAACTCACCGATGCTCCCGCAGCTCAAGCGGGATGCAGACGGTGGTTTGACGCTGCTGATCCAAAACGAATCCCCAGGCAAAGACAAGGAAGCGAATTGGCTTCCCGCACCGAAGGGGCCGTTTGCGATGTACATGCGCCTCTACTGGCCGAAAAAAGAAGCATTGGACGGCAAGTGGACCGCCCCCAAAGTGCAGCGCGATTAGAAGAGCAACTGAGAGCTTCGACGAAGAGAGGACGAAATGAAACTTGGAAAATATCTGGCTGCGATGGCTTTCCTTGGCACCCTAGGTTCGGGCGCCAGCTACACGCAGACCACGCCACCGAAAATGAAAATGACGACCGACATTCCGGTGGCCATCACGACGCCGGATTCCGTGGACACGCGCATCGGCACGCTCAAATTTTTTGACGGCTTTCCCGACGACGCTACCGTGCAAAAAGTTTACGACAACCTCGACTTTCAGGCCGGAGTGCAAGCGTTCTTAAGCGGTATGCCCGGTGCATCGCTCGCCGCGATGCACGCGGGTTTCAGCAAGCTCGGCGTACAAAACAACACGATTTTGCTCTACCAGAACCGCCTCGACTCCAAATCACTCTTCCTCACCGGCAACACCGATTCCGTCTATTTCAGCACCTGGCTCAACCTGAAGGACGGTCCTTTGGTGCTTGAAACGCCCCCCAATGTGCTCGCGTTTCTCGACGACGCTTGGTTTCAGTACGTCACTGATATCGGTAACGCCGGTCGCGATAAAGGAAAGGGCGGCAAGTATCTCGTACTTCCGCCGGGCTACACGGGGCCAGTGCCCGAAGGTTACCTTGTCGCTAAATCGCGCACTTACGGCTTGTGGCTCATGGGTCGCGGGTTCAAGGTGAACGGCGACCTCAAGCCTGCCGTAGACGGCATCAAGAAAAACCTGCGCATATATCCGCTGTCGCGGGCCGCAAACCCGCCGGCAACAAAATTCATCAATGGTTCGGGCGTCGACCTAAATACGGTCCACTCCAATGACTTCAGCTACTTTGAAGAACTGAACGAGGTGGTACAGGAAGAACCGAGCGAGGCGCTGGACCCCGAAAGGCTCGGATTGTTCGCGTCCATCGGCATCGAAAAGGGAAAGCCTTTTGCGCCTGATGCGCGGATGAAGAAAATTCTCACCGACTCGGCGGCGGTCGGTAATGCCACGGCGCGGGCCATGTTGTTCCGCACCCGCATGAAAGACGCCTACTACTATCCGAACAGCGCCTGGTTCACGACATTTTCCGGCGGCTACGAATTCTTATTGCAACCCGGCGTGCGCAATCTCGATGCGCGGGTGATGTTTCACTACTACGCGACAGGGATTACCCCTGCGATGGCTATGAAAATGGTGGGTATTGGCTCGCAGTACGCCGCAGCGTTTGTCGATTTCGAAGGCAAGCCGTTGGATGGCAGCAAGACCTACAAGATTCACTTGCCACCGAACATTCCTGCGAAAGACTTTTGGTCGTTCGTCGTCTACGACAACCAAACTCGCTCGATGCTCCAAACCGACGAGCAATTCCCGGGTATCGGTAGCGAAGTTAAAACTCTCGTCGTCAATCCCGATACGTCGGTAGATGTTTATTTCGGACCGACAGCGCCGGCTGGGCATGAGAGCAACTGGGTCCAAACTGTTCCCGGTAAGGGTTGGAATGTTTTACTCCGGCTCTACGGTCCGTTGCAGCCGTGGTTCGATAAGAGCTGGAAACCCGGCGAATTTGAGCTCGTGAAATGATTGACGGCATTAGACTCGGTCGGAGGAAAATAGTGAAGCTAATAGCTTACGTAGCGATAGTCGCTCTTTGTTGTGCACTGAGCATAACCACAGAGGCCCAAACCTCACCGAAGACGAAAGGCATTCCGCCGTCGACCTTGAAGTCGATCTCTACGCCCGACAAACTCGACACTCCGATCGGCAAGCTGACTTTCTCTGACGGCGTGCCGACCGAAGACACCGTAAAAACGCTCTACGACAACCTCGACCGCACGCGCGGCGTCACGGTGTATCTCGATAACCTCGGCGCAGTCGCGATTCGCGCCTTTCTTTCGAGCCTTGCCTCCCAGGGTGCCGACGCTCCCAACCATGTCGCGATTTTCGAGCAGCTCATGGATTCCCAAGCTGTCGTTCTCACGGCGAATACCTCCACTCTGTACGCCTTCTCCCGCACCGACCTCGCGAAGGACGGCCCGACAGTTATCGAAGTGCCACCGGGGATGCTCGGATTCCTGGACGACGATTGGGAGCGTTTCGTCGGCGATCTCGGCGTCACTGGTCCAGACAAAGGCAAAGGCGGCAAGTATCTCGTGTTGCCTGCGGGCTACGACGGCCAGATTCCGGACGGATATTTCCAGCTGAAGCCGCGAACCAATAAGAATTTTCTCTTCCTGCGCGGCTCGATTGCCAATGGCCTGCAAGCTGGCGCCGAAAACATGACCGCGGGGATCAAGATCTATCCACTGAAAGACGCAGCGAGTCCGGCTCCGACCACCTTCGCCAACTTGTCCGGCAAATCCGTCAACACACTTTTTCCAAACACGCTCGACTACTTCGAGTACCTGAACGCGGTGGTTCAGGACGAGCCCATGGACGCCATCGACCCGTCGCAGCGCGGCGCGATCGCCACCATCGGCATCGTCAAGGGCAAGCCGTTCGCTCCTGACGACCGGATGAAAAAGCTGCTCACCGAATCCGCCGCGCTCGGCAGCGCCACCGCACGCGCCATTACTTTCGAGCCACGCATCGGCGGAGTGTATTTCTATCCCGACACGGGCAGCGTGTGGTCGGCCTTTTTCGCGAACAGGAACGCTACGTTTGAGTTGGATGGCACGATGCAGCTTGAAGCGGCAGCGCTGTATTACTTCAATGCGGGTGGCGTCACGCCAGCCATGGCGAACACGGCTGTAGGAGTCGGATCCGATTACGCAGGGGCCTATCTTGACGCAAAGAAACAGCCTTTCGACGGCGCAAAAACCTACAAAGTGCATCTGCCGCCCAACGTGCCGGTAAACAACTTCTGGGCCGTCACGATCTACGACACGCAGACGCGCTCGATGTTGCAGACCGGCCAGAAATTCCCAACAGTCGGAAGCCAGACCAAGGGGATCGAGAAGAACGCGGATGGGTCTTACGACGTCTACTTCGCGCCGAGAGCACCGGCAGGCAAAGAGAACAACTGGCTGCAAACAGTTCCGGGCAAGAGCTGGTTTGTGATCCTGCGCATGTACGGGCCGCTCGAGCCCTGGCTCAATAAGACCTGGCGCCCGAGTGAGATCGAATTGGTGAAGTAGCAATCGCAGTAGTTGCTATTGCGCCCGGAGCGATTGGGAGATGATTTCCAGACTTACTGGGTGCACACGGACCACACCGCCGCGCGGACTGTCAATATCTGCGATGAGACAAAAGCAGATGGCAATAATGAGTGGTAGAACGAAGAGCATCCTGGCTCTCCCCTCACGTCGTTGCGCGCCGTAGCCGATTAACAGATTGCAGCAAATTGCGATTGCTATCATGAGGCCCCATGCCGCGCTCGGGATTCGGTTCAGCCACGCAGATTGCGTGTTCCCTCGAGAGTTCAGCACATCGTTCAGTCCGGAAACAACGAGTGCGGCGATTTGCGTGGGCTGCGCCGCAGTTGCTGGTTCCACTGTGGACCAAAGTTCGGACTCCAACCGGGCGGTCGTTGAATCGATTTGTCCAAGCTTGCGGTCATCTCGGGTTTCGTAAAACAGAAGGCGCTGATCGAGATAATTGGCGAGGAGAGTACGCACTCTCGAAGCATTGGTTGCCGGCAGAAAGTCTGCCCGAGCGAATTCCGTACTGATTGCGTTGGCCTCGGCTGATTCGAGATCTTTCCGCTGGTCAAACCTGCTGCTGGCCATTGAAAAGCTGAATCCTATGATCACCGCGAGGAGCGTGAGGGTAGTTCCTCTCACGATGCTGAAATCTTCCCGCAGGTCTTCCTCCAATTTCCGAAAGGAAGCGCCAATCCGTGCCGAGACCCACATCACTACCAATGACAGCGCCAAAACGAGCAAAGGAAACCTCATGATGTGAAGCATTTCGTGTAACCTCCCGTGTCCCGCTCGCCGCAATCTATAACAATCTTGACGGCCCCGCGTATTCGCGTGCGGAGGAGGTTAATAAAGTGAACCCAGGGGTGCCTTCGTGGTGTCGTTTTTCTATAGGTCGCGCACGACATCGCCCAATGGCTCTGATTTGGAACCAACTGCTCGTATCGTGTAAGCGAGAAGTACGAATTGCCAGGCCTAACAGTCCAGCTCGTGTTGCTTCCTAGCTATTGCGAAAGAGATATAATGAAGACGCATTAGAGATAGGTGGTGATGGTCTCTGTTCTCAAACTAGGCTGGGGGTAATTGAACCCCTGGTGAGTTAGGCAGTATCGATAAACACTCGGTGGGACGCGAGAGTTCGGATGCTACCCGCTCCAGCTCTTCGATCCGCCTGTCGCAAAGTGAAGAGAGCGATCCGAAGACGATGCTGCCCCCGCGCATTTCTGTGGTTCGGTATGCTCCTTTCGCATGCCTCGGCCACTCTTCTGTGTTCTGGCGCCCACGCTCAACAGATTCAAACTCAACAGCTTCCGGAGATTGATACGTATGTAGAGCTAACAGATAGATATCGACTGATGTTCATGGCCTCCCGTTCGGACGACGGTAATACAGTGGACTCTGCACAGTTTGGCCCGAACCTCGATATCAATTTTCGCCCGCTCCGGCGGAGGACATTGCGCACCAATGATTCCTCAAAATCGAATTTCCTGACTTTCCGCATTGGCTACCAATACCTCAGGAACTTTGACAAGCCGAATGAGAACCGCGTTCAGATGGCGCTGACCTCACACTTCCACCTGCCCTTGTCACTGGAATTGTCAGAGCGAAACCGCTTCGACCTGCGCGTCATTAGCGACCAGTTTTCCTGGCGCTATCGCAATCGGTTGACTCTGGAAAGATCTTTCACGATCAGATCTTTTTCTTTTTCACCCTATGCGCGGGGAGAAATTTATTACGACAGCAAGTCCGGCACATGGAGCAAGAACACCTATTCGTTCGGCGCGACGTTCCCGATTCGCAAGCGCTTGGAACTTGAAGGCTACTATGAGCGGGACAACACAACTGGAGGTGATCCCCCACACGTAAATGGAATCGGAATGACCCTGTCCATCTACTTTCGCCGGAGCCCGGTTTAAGCGGTGCAAAAAGCAGGAAACACAGTGACGCGCGGGCGCATTTCACCCTCGCGTGTAAGCGAGTCAGCGGTCCTCTGCTGAATCTCAAGAAATAGCCCGCCTAGCCAACTACGGTCGCGGCCCCCGCATCGTGAGTTGAAGTTTGCGACTCGAGGAAACGCCTGAAGGGTCGGATTGTAGATTCAGGCTTGTGCGGTCGAACCAGCCAGCACTATTTTCCCGCGCGGATCGCGAACACGATCAAAATCAATCCCAGCAAGAGCCCGCCCGGGACAATGGTAATCAGCCCTCGCGGCTCAGCATGATTCAGAACCGCCCACGCCACCACCGCTAACGATGGCACCAGCAACAACACACCCACCACGGCGAGAAGATTCCGTACCCCT
>Ga0206925_1083_pt1 | contig 19929 bp, 21 predicted proteins | sample Alteio_BWOrgHeat_62_FD_152944 | JGI IMG/M metagenome (GOLD analysis project Ga0206925, IMG submission 152944) | Enriched cells from forest soil in Barre Woods Harvard Forest LTER site, Petersham, Massachusetts, United States -... | ecosystem: Environmental > Terrestrial > Soil > Temperate forest >...
TTGCGCGAAATGTTTGAGGTCGCTTTGCGCCGCGCCCGCCTGGAGGGCCTGAACGTGGAGATTGAACAGCAGGTCGCCGAACGCACGGCCGAGTTGACGAAGACCCACGAGGAACTGCTGGCGAGCGACCAGCGATTCCGCCAATTGGCGGAAAACATCCACGAAGTTTTCTGGGTGACCGATCCGGTGAAAAACCAGACACTCTACCTCAGTCCCGCTTACGAGACGGTGTGGGGCCGCACTTGCGAAGACGCATACAAATCCGGCGGCAACTGGCGGGGAACGATTCACCCGGATGATCGCTTGCGCGTGCTGGATGCCATGATGACCAAACAAGCGCAGGGTGATTACGACGAGATTTACCGCATCACCCGGCCGAACGGTTCCGTGCGCTGGATTCGGGATCGCGCGTTTCCCGTGCGTAATGAAGCCGGAGTGGCCTACCGCATGGTCGGCACTGCGGAAGACATCACTGAACACCGCCAGCTGGAGGAGCAGTTGCGCCAGACCCAAAAGATGAAGGCCATCGGCACGCTGGCCGGCGGCATTGCGCATGATTTCAACAATATTTTGGGCATTATCAACGGTTACACGGAAGTGGCCCGGTTTGCGGTGAAAGATCCCGCGGTGGGTGAATACCTGGACACAGCTTTGCGCGCGGGCAAGCGTGCGTCCAATCTGGTGAACCAGATTCTCACTTTTAGCCGGCAGGAAGAGCATAAGCGCGTGCCCATCGAGTTGCAGCAAGTCCTCCTGGAGCCATTGGCGCTCTTGCGCGCCACGCTGCCGACCACCATTGTATTTCGAACCTCGCTCGCGCCCGACGTACCCTCGGTTTTGGCCGACGCGACTCAAATTCATCAGATAGTGATGAACATGGGCACGAATGCCTGGCATGCGATGAAAGACCGCCCCGGCTATTTGGAGACGAGACTGGAAAGATTCCAAGTGGATGCGACGATGGCCGAGACGCACCTTGGTTTGCGCGTGGGGCCGTATGTGCGGCTTTCCATCAGCGACAACGGCCACGGCATGAGTCGGGCCACGATGGATCGCATTTTTGAGCCGTTTTTTACGACCAAGGTGGCGGGCGAAGGCACCGGGTTGGGCCTGTCCGTGGTGCATGGCATCATGCAAAGTTACAACGGGACGATCACTGTTTACAGCCAAGTGGGAGAAGGCACGGTGTTTCACCTGTATTTCCCGGCTTATTTTGGGACGGCCACAGTCCCGGTGGCGACCGATGCACCGGTGCCCGCCGGCCAGGGCCAGCGCATACTTTTTGTGGATGACGAGGAGGGGCTCGCGCGGCTGGGCAAAAAAAGCCTCGAAATCCTGGGCTATGAGGTGGAAGCGCACACGGATGTGCTCACGGCGCTCGACTCGTTTCGCGCCGACCCTCGACGGTTTGACCTGGTCATCACCGATCAGACGATGCCGAGCATGACGGGCGTTGATTTTGCGAAACAGCTCCTGCAGCTCCGGCCCAACCTGCCGATCATCCTCACCACCGGTTATGTCGCGAATTTGACACCGGAACGAATTCAGGAACTGGGCATCCGGGATTTACTGCTGAAGCCGCACACGTTTCAGTCCCTCGGCACGATTGTGCACCGGGTGCTCAGCAAGAACGCGGCGGGTGTATAAGATTTCTACGCGCCGGTATTTTATAGCCTATTTCACCGGCGTGGCGTTCAACGTCACCGAGCCCGCCGTCAGACCATCCGCGCTGGCGGAAATGGTGATTTTGCCGGAGGGGGCGCTGGCGCGGAGGTAGGCGAGCACGCGGCCGTCTTTGGCGCTGCGGGTCAAACTCGGGAAGGGCGTGTGGTCGTCGGGCAGGGCGTTATCGGTCGCGATGATGGTGCCGGGGCCGGTGACTTTAAACGTCAACGCATTCGTTGCATAGGGCACGCGGACGCCTTTCGCATCCGTCACGGTGGCGTGGACGAACACGACGTCCTCAAACGACGGGCTGGCGTTCGCAGCGTCGGCAGTCAGCACAATTTTCGCAGGCACGCCGGCGGTGGTTTGTTCTTCCATGGCGACATCCTTGCCGCCGTTGCGGCCGACCGCGCGCAGCGTGCCGGGCGCATAAGTAACCTGCCACGTGCGCGGGCTGGCATCCTCTGGAATCGTCTTCGTGCCGAGGGATTTTCCATCCTGGAACAATTCGACTTCGTAGCAATTGCTCAGGACGTAAACGGTCGAATCCGTGTAAGGGTTTTGCGGATTGGGCGTCCAGTCCGGCTGGGCGACGGCCAGGCCGACGGGTTTGGTGTCGTGCGGAATAAGTTTCTGGTTGTCGGCGGGGTTGCGGTCGGTGGAGCGGAGAAGGTGCACGACGGGTTTCGTAGCCCACCACGATTGGCGTTCAAGCGCGGCGGGTTTAAACGTCAACGTGCGGTCGAGCAGGCCGCCGCCGCTGGAGATATTGGGCCACGCGCCGGTGGGGTCGTCCACGCCCGCCGGGCGGACGGCGACGTAACCCTCGCCGAGGTAATCAATGCCCGCCCAGATAAAACAACCGGCGAGCTGCGGGTGGTCGCGCACATACACCCAGCTTTTGGCGTCCTGAATTTCCTCGGTGTTGAGCATCTTGCGCGTCGGCACGGCTTCCGCCGCGGCGACGAGTTCGCTGTCGCGATAATTCGTGCCGATGACGTCGAGCATGTCGGCGAGGCCATTCGTATAATCATGACTGGTGGACGGGCGGAGCAGTGCCTGGGTGACGGGGCGGCTGGGGTCGTACTGGTGGAACGCGCTGACGAGGCCCCACAAAGTGGTGCGCGCAAATTCCTCCTTCGGCGTGTCGTGGATTTCATTGCCCGCGCTATAAAGAATGATGGACGGGTGGTTGCGGTCGCGCACGACGGCGTCACGCAAATCGAGGAGCGACCAGTCGTTGAAGAACATCGCGTAGCCTTTTTCGGCGTTGGGTTTCGAAACCGTCCAGACGTCGAACATTTCGTCCATGACCATCATGCCCAGCTCGTCGCAGACTGCGAGTTCCACCGGGTTCGGCGGATTGTGCGACAGGCGCACGGCGTTCGCGCCCAGGGCCTTCAGCGCGGAAATGCGCGCGACGTACACGCTGCGCGGCACGGCCTCGCCCACGGCGCCGCCGTCCTCGTGCATGCACACGCCGAGGATTTTTACATTTTGGTCGTTGAGCCAGAAACCGGTCTCGGGCTTGAACTCAATTTTGCGAATGCCAAAGGTCGTCGCGTCCACGTCCACCGCGCGGGAGTCCACCATCGCGGAACCGCCTGCGGCACCGGCGTTGTTCACCACGGCGACCATGGCTTTGTAAAGATTCGGGTGGTCGGTGTCCCACAACTTCGGGTTGGCAACGGTGATGTCCTGACTGAACATCGCGCCTTTCCCGGCGGCGATGGCTTTCGGCCCACTCTTCACCGTCGCGCCCAGCATCTTGCCGTCCGCGCCGTGTACCATGGCTTCGACATAAAAGGTGCCGTCGGTCATGGAGGTGTTGGTGACGTAGGTTTGAAAATGCACGGTGGCGGAATCGTGCGTGACCGTCGGCGTGGTGACGTAGAGGCCGTTCGTTTCGACATGGACGGGATTCGTCACGACAAGGCGCACGTGGCGCTCGATGCCCGAGCCGGTGTAAAAGCGCGACACGGGTTGGATGGAATTGTCCACGTTCACGTCGAGCGTGTTGGGCTTGTCCGCGCCGAAGGTGACGTAGGGCGTCAGGTCATAATGCACGCTCGTGTAGGGCGAGGGGCGTTTGCCGAGCGAGTGGCCATTGATGAGGACTTCGCCGTTGGCCGTGATGCCGTCGAACTGGATTTCGAGGTGTTTGGCGGTGTCGCTCGCGGGGAGGGTGAAAATTTTGCGGTAATGGCCGGTGCCGGTGGGCAGGTACGCGCTGCCGCGCTTGCCCGCGGCATCGGCGTCGAAGTTGCCGGAGATGGACCAGTCGTGCGGCAGGTTGACCAATATTGAACTGGCGGCGGGCGTCACGTCGGTGCGTTCAAACGACCACGCGGTTTCGAGCGGGAAGATGCCGCGCGCGAAGGACGGGCTGGCGGGATTCGCCGGGACGGCGGTGGTCACGGGCGCCGGGATGGCGGGAGTCGCCGTTTGCGCGTTGGCAGAAGCGGCGAAGCAAAGCGAAAGGAAAAACACCGACAGGGCAGGGTAGGTCTTCATGAGGCGGGGGAGGGAAATTAGAACATTCTCCGTCCCCAAAGGGAAGTGCGGAAAATGCTCACGTTCACCTCCGGCTTGCCTCCGGGCGCGGGTTCCTCTACTTTCGGCCCCTTCGCCGTTTTTCAACCTTACATTCCCATGGCCCAGCTCAACGACAATTTTCTCAAACTCAAAGCCGGTTACCTGTTTCCGGAAATCGGCCGGCGCGTCAAAGCGTTCTGCGACGCCAACCCGGCCGCCGCCGCGCGCGTCATCCGCTGCGGCATTGGCGACGTGACCGAGCCCCTGCCGGCGGCCGTCATTGCCGCGCTGCATAAAGCCGTGGACGAGATGGGCGTGCGCGAATCGTTCAAAGGCTACGGCCCGGAGCAGGGCTACGAGTGGCTGCGCTCGGCGATTGCGCACCATGATTTCCGCAGCAAGGGGCTGGACATTGCCGACGACGAAATTTTTGTCAGCGACGGCTCGAAATGCGATTGCGGCAACATTCTGGATATTCTCGGGCCGAAAAACAAACTCGGCATCAGTGACCCGGTGTACCCGGTGTACGTGGACACCAACGTGATGGCCGGCCACACGGGCGAAGCGAACGAAGCGGGCCGCTACGGCAAAATTACTTATCTGCCCTGCACGGCGGCGAATGGCTTCATGCCCGCGCCGCCGAGCAAGCAGCTTGACGTCATTTACCTGTGCTCGCCGAACAACCCGACCGGTGCCGCCGCGACGCGCGCGCAGCTCGAGGCCTGGGTGCAGTACGCGCTGGCGCACAAGGCGATTATTTTGTTCGACGCCGCGTACGAGGCGTACATCACCGATCCGGCGATTCCGCATTCTATTTACGAAATCCCCGGCGCGCGCGATTGCGCGATAGAGTTCCGCAGCTTTTCGAAAAACGGCGGCTTCACCGGCCTGCGCTGTGCATTCACCGTGGTGCCGAAAACCCTGCTCGCACAAACGAAATCCGGCGAGTTCAAACCGCTGCATCCGCTGTGGCTGCGCCGCATGACGACGAAATTCAATGGCGTCAGCTATATCGTGCAGCGCGCGGCGGCGGCGCTGTATTCGCCCGAGGGCCAGGCGCAGGTCAAGGCGCTCATCACGCATTATTTGGGCAACGCGCAGGTCTTGCGCAACGGCGCGAAAAAAGCCGGGCTCAAAGCGTACGGCGGCGTGAATGCGCCGTACATCTGGGTGCGCACGCCGAAGGGCGTGAACAGCTGGCAGGCGTTTGACAAAATTTTGGCGGATGCGAACGTCGTCATCACGCCCGGCAGCGGCTTTGGCTCGAAAGGCGAGGGCTTTTTCCGCATCAGCGCGTTCAACAGCCGCGCGAATGCCGAGGAAGTGGCGCGCCGGTTGCAGGAATTGCAGTGGTAAAGACTATCCATGAATAGACACGAATTTTTCTAAGGATTTAGAAGGCCATTCTTTATTCGTGGCCATTGGTGGATGAATTGGGCTTTTGAAGGCACTTTATCCCAACCGATCCAACGCAGCCAACGGTGTGGTTCACAGGATGGGCGGAGTAGGGTAATATGGCGCACCTTTGCGCATGATCCCGATTCCCCTGGCGGCCGCCGGCGACCCCGGCCCGGTCGAATACTACCAATACTTTGTCATCACCGCCGCGGTGGTGGTGGCGATTAAACACGCGCTCGATTTGTGGAAGGCGCATTTGCGTCCGGCCGAGCCCGTGCCGCCGCTGCACAAGGAATACGCCTCGCGTGAAAATTTGGCGAATCTCGACGCGCGGCTGGACGCGCTGGCGGCGGATTTGGAAACACGCAGCGGGGAAAACCTGCGCGCGTCGTCAGCCTCACGCGAAAAAATTTACGAAAGCATCCGTTCGCTTGAACGTGGCGTGGCCTCGATGCAAAAGGAGACGGAGCTGCTCACGCAGCGCCTGCATCATTTGGACGCCAAACTTGACCGACTCATTGAGCGGCTGACCTTTCAATCGGAGGACTAAATTACTATGAACGCCACCCAACGACTGCTCCTGCGTCAGGCGATATTACTGCAACTCGCGGCCGCCTCACCCGCATCGCTGCCACCTGCTCCATTATTGCACGGCGCGGCGCTGGCGGGCTTTCGGATTGATGAACAGGCTTTGCAGGCAGAGCTGGCCTATCTCGCAGGAAAGAATCTGGTGCAGATAACGCCCTCGGCGCTTTCGCACGGATTGCCCCGGGCACAGCTCACGGTGGCGGGGCGGGATTATCTGGAGGCGGAGCAGCTGGTTTAATATGCGCAAAAAAACTCATGTGGCGGAATTCAATGGGCATCTGGACGACATCCAGCAGGCACGCCAAACCACCGATAAAGTCATCCTGGAAATGTCGCCCGCATTCGACTGCGCGGACAAGGCCATGGGGATTGCGTGGCAGGCCACGTTTGACCTTATCCGCGAGAAGCAGAAAAACAAAGAGCTGCATATCGATGAACTGAAGGATTTTGCCGCGTTATTTTACAAACTCGGACAAGGCCAGGATCAGTCGCTAAGCGTGGCGCAGAAAGCACGGGAGTTCGCCATGTTGCGCGAGCGTTTACAAGCGAGCACGGAGGGTTTGCCAGTGGGACTGCTCCATGAATTTGAGCGGGCCTTTAACATCATGCCGGAAAAGTAACCGGTTCGAGCGTTTGCCTAAATTGATGCCCTATGCCCGCATTGCTCCCCTACCAACAACGGTGGATTGAAGACGACTCGCAGTTAAAGCTCCTCGAAAAATCGCGGCAAATCGGCATGTCGTGGGCCACGGCGTATGCTCTAGTCCGGCGGCAGGCGACGCCCGGGATGCGGCTGGACGCGTGGGTGGCGTCGCGCGACGAGATTCAGGCTAAACTCTTTCTCAACGACTGTCGCAAATTTGCCGGAGTACTCGACCAGGCAGCGCGAACCAAGGGCAAATCGGTGCTCGCGGAAAATTTTCGTAAATCAACCAACACACTGCCCTTCGCCAACGGCACCCAGCTTCATTCCCTTTCGTCGAATCCCGATGCACAGGCGGGCAAGCGCGGGCCGCGCGTGCTGGATGAATTTGCGCTCCACGCCAACCCGCAACAACTCTACGCGATTGCATACCCGGGCATCACATGGGGTGGGCAACTGGAAATTCTCTCCACCCATCGCGGGGCGCAGAACTATTTCAACCGCTTGGTGGTGGAGGCGCGGCATGGCGGCAACCCCAAGAACTTTTCCCTGCACCGCGTCACGCTGCAGGATGCACTTGAACAGGGATTGCTGAAAAAATTAAAAAGCGGGCTGGCTGATGACGACCCGCGGCGGGCGATGGACAACGCGGCGTACTATGACTTCATCCGCGCGTCGTGTCCGGACGAGGAAACGTTTGCGCAGGAGTATATGTGCGTGCCGACGGACGAATCCACCGCCTTCCTGCCGTGGGCTTTGATTGCGGCCTGCGAATACGGCGAAAGTGAATTTACGTCGTTCGATATTGCTCGCGACAAAAACTCGACACGGGAATTTTTTCTCGGGGTGGACATTGGTCGGGTGCATGACCTGACGGTGTTTTGGTTAATCGAACGCGTAGGCGGCGTGCATTTCACCCGTGATGTGCTTTGTCTCGATAAACAACCCTTTGCGCGGCAGGAGGAATTGCTGTGGGACCGGCTGGCGCTGCCCGGCTTGCGGCGGGCGTGCCTCGACGCCACCGGCTTGGGCCGCCAGTTGGCCGAGCGCGCGGTGGAGCGTTTTGGCGCAAGAAAAGTCGAGCCGGTTACTTTCACTGCTCCGATAAAAGAAGACCTCGCCTTCGGCCTGCGCCATCTCTTTGAAAAACGCGCGCTGCGTATTCCGGCGGAGAAAAACATCCGCGCGGATTTACGCGCAATTAAAAAAACCGCGACGAGCGCAGGCAACTTGCGTTTTGCGGCCGACCGCGGACCGGGCGGCCATGCCGACCGTTTTTGGGCGCTGGCGCTCGCGGTGCATGCCGCACAGCAGGCGGGCGAACAACGTTACGAAAATTCCGCGCGTCTGGGTGTGGCGCGCGCACCGCGCGAGGTATATTTATAAAGACTTTCGGCCAAACCACGTAACGAATTTGCTACAGTGTTTTTGGCATTAGAATCTTGCGCATTTTGCGGGCCGGACTTATGTTAAATTCTTGTGTCTCCAATTTCCGCCGAAGACGCTCGCATTTTACCCCAAATCGAGTTGTTGCGCAGCCTGGGTAATGTCGTCGAAGAAAACCTGTCGCTGTTGCTGCCGATTGAGAAGGCCTGGCAGCCAACCGATTACCTGCCCGACCTGACGCAGCCCGACTGGCACGAGCAGATGCTGCGTTTTCGCGAGAGCGCGGAGGCGCTGACGGATGAGGTGCTCGTCGTTCTGGTCGGCGACATGGTGACGGAGGAAGCGCTGCCAAATTATGCGATTTCGCTGAACCTCATTGCCCGCGACCAGGAAGGCAACAGCGACGAACCGTGGGCCAAATGGATGCGTGGCTGGGTGGCGGAGGAAAACCGCCACGGCGATTTGCTCAATGCCTTTCTGCGACTCACGGGTCGCGTGGACATCCGCTCGATCGAGGTCACGGTCCATCACCTGCTGTCCGAAGGTTTTAATCCGGAAGCGCAGAAGAATCTTTACGCCGGGTTGGTGTACACGTCGTTTCAGGAGCGCGCGACAAAGATTTCCCATCACAACGTCGGCAAGCTGGCGGCGCAAAATGGCGACGAAAACCTCGCCAAAATCTGCCGTAAAATCGCGGGCGACGAATCGCGTCACGAACAATTTTACACCCGGCTGATGGGCGAGGTGATGAAACTTGACCCCGAGGGCGGCATGCTGATTTTCCGCGACCTCATGCGCGGCGTCATCGCCATGCCCGGGCGCAACATGACCGATGGCAAGGATCCCGACCTGTTCGAGCATTTCGCGGAAGTCGCGCAGCGCACCGGCGTCTATACCATTCACGACTATACCGATATTTTGAACCACCTCATCACTGAATGGGGCGTGAGGGATTTGCCGTTGTCCGGCGAAGCGGCGGACGCGCAGGAGTGCCTATGCAAACAAGCCGAGCGCCTGGCGAGCATGGCGGATTTGGTGACGCGCAAAGTCGCCCGCCAGCCGCGCTGCAAATTCAGCTGGATTTACGACCGGACGGCGTAGGCGGAAGCTTTTGGGTTTCGTTTATAATCTAGCCGCTTGACAGTGACGCGGTACAGGGGTCGAATCTCGCCAATGATTCTGGGCGATCCCAATCGGCCCCCGCAGCCGGATAAACAACTCAAGCCGGAGATGGCGCCGCCGTTTTGCGCCAAATGCGCCGGAGAGGTGGAGATGCAGTTGGGGTTTATTCCGGATCACGGTCACTTTGACGCCATTCTCCAGCCAGAATGGTCCCCGGCCAAGTTCGTTGAAGGAGCCTACAATCTTACCCTGCATGGCCAGAGGTACACCGTCCGCACCTACCGTTGCCCGCAATGCGGCTACCTGGAGTCCTACGCGCCAAACCGGTGGGAATAGGCCGTTTCCTTCTAACGATTTTTGCATCCGTTGGCGTTTTGCGTGGTTAAATAAGATTACCTGGGGCTGCCACTCCGGGCCTGCGGCGCTTACCGCTTGAGTCGCTGCGGGTTTGTTCGCTACGTTGCTCTTTCCCCAACCCCCGTTTGCCCCATGAAATTGTCCTGTTTGTCGGTTCGTTCCTTGGCTTTGTTTTCATTCGCCGCGCTCTTGGGCGCGTCCAATCTGTCGGCCCAAAGTGTTAATGTACTTTTGCCCCAGCCCGCAGTGCCCGGCGTGCCGATTCCCGCGCTGCCGACGGCGAGTTCACTGCCGGTCGTGACGAAGCCTGCCGGACAACCGGTGACGCTCACCGAAGACGCACAGAGTTATGTCCTGAGCAACGGCATCGTTACCGCGACCATCGCCAAAAACAACGGCCACATGACCCGGCTGGAATACCACGGCATGGACATGATGGGCCACAACTCCGGTGTACCCGCGGGCTATTGGGAAACGAATCCGAGCAACGCAGTCGCGACGGTGACGATTGACCCGACGAAAAACGGCGGCGCGCGCGCGGAGGTTTCGGTGAAAGGGCCGAGCGGCGGATTTATCCAGGAAGACCGCTACGCGCTCGGCGCGGGCGAAAGCGGCATTTACACGTACGCGATTTATTCGCACACAGCGGACATGGGCCGCGCCAGCATGGGCGAAAACCGCTATGGCGCGAAACTCAACCCCACGCTCTTTGACTGGTTGAGTGTGGATGCGAACCGCAATCTCTTGATGGCCAGCAGCGCGGATTGGGACGCCGGCACGCAGATGGGCGGCATGAAGGAAGCGCGCTACCTCAACACCGGCATCCACAAGGGGCAGGTCGAACACAAATACGACTATTGCGGCTATCAATTTTTCACGCCCGCGTTTGGCTGGTCGAGCACGAAGGAACATCTCGGCATCTGGTTCATCAATCCCACGGTGGAGTTCCTGAGCGGCGGCGCGACGAAGGACGAACTCGACTGCCACCTCGACGACAACACGGGCGGCGACCCGCTCATCCTCGACTACTGGCGTGGCACGCACTACGGCGGCACGAGCTGCAATGTGGCCGACGGCGAAGTGTGGTCGAAGGTGGTCGGGCCGATCATGGTTTATTGCAATTACGTGGACAAACCCTCCGCTAAAGTGGACGACAATTCGAACGCGCTCTATTATGATGCGCTCGCACAAGCGGCGAAGGAAGCGAACCAATGGCCGTACGACTGGGTGCAGGGCGTGGATTATCCGCATAAAACCGAGCGCAGCACGGTGAGCGGACAACTCGCGCTCAACGACGCGCAGGCGAAGACCACGAAGCTACCGAATCTGTTTGTCGGCCTCGCTTATCCAGACGAAACCAAGGACGACAGCGGCGTGGACTGGCAGAAGGACGCGAAGCATTATGAATTTTGGGTGCGCGGCGATGAGAACGGCCATTTCTCCATCCCCAAAGTCCGCCCCGGCACGTACGAACTTCACGCGTTTGCGGACGGCGTGCTCGGCGAATACAGCCAGCTGAATGTCACAGTAAAGCCGGGCGAGACACTCGACCTCGGCAAGCTCGACTGGAAGCCGGTGCGCTATGGCAAGCAGCTTTGGGACATCGGCATTCCCAGCCGCTTCGGCACGGAATTTCTCGACGGCAACAATTTCTGGCACTGGGGCTGGTACATCGAGTACGCCAAACTTTTCCCGAACGACGTGAACTACACCATCGGCAAGAGCGACTACCACAAGGACTGGTTTTTCCAGCAAGTGCCGCATGTCGAAAGAATTGACGGCGCCAATAGCGACACGATTGGCCGCGCCACGACGTGGACGGTCAATTTCCATCTCGACGCCACGCCGAAGGGTTCGGTCATTCTGCGCCTGGCGATTTGCGGCGTGGGCAACAATACGCACATTGATGTCGGCGCGAATGGCCAGCCGGCGGGCTCGGTGATGGGCTTGCGCTACGTCAACGCCACCAGCCGCGACGGCATCGGTGGTTACTGGCTGGAGCGCGACGTGACCTTCGCTGCCTCCATGCTCCATCAAGGTGACAACACGATCACGCTCACCATTCCCTCCGGTGCACTGACGAACGGCATCATGTATGACTACGTGCGTTTGGAGTTAAATGAACTTTATAAACCGGACGGCACGAAGATTTCGGAAGCGACGACAAGTACCAGCAGCTCGGTGGCGATGGCGTCACCCACGGTGGTTTCACGACCGACCGGGGTGGTTTTGCTGGCGGATGGTGTGCCTGACCAACGACGAGAGTGACGGGTTGATTTTTGCCGCGCGGTTTACTACGCTCTTCGGTGACACTTCCCGCCGATGAATTACGCCAACGTCCTTATCCGCTTGTGTTCGCTATTTGGGCTGGCCATGGCGGCCACTGAGATTTGCCGCACGATGCTTTTTGTGGAGCGTCTGGTCGTCCTGGCCGTGGTGGCCTTTCTCTGGTGGGTGATTTGCCGGAAGACGCCGCTGACAAAGAAGGCGTGAAGATTGGCGGGAACAATCGAACCGCCGGTGGGGTCGTCTCCCTTTCCCGCTTGCTCCGGGGATGCCGAAGCTGTATCCCTGAAGTTCCCTTTCCTCACTTATCCGGCTGATGCGCCCGGCTATTGCCGCCGCGCCCGCCGCCACCCCCAACCAAGCAACACGCACAACTCTTACCACTAATGGACATCGCTTTAGTCACCGGCGCCGACGCCGGGCCGGGGCTCGCAATCGCCCGGCGCCTGATCGGCATGGGCTGCCGGGTGTACGCACTCGCCACCCAGTTCCCCCGCAACCCTTTTCCTCACGACAATTTTATAACCCTCGCTTGCAATCTCGCTGACCCGGAGGCCCTCACCAAGGTCGCCGAGGACATCGTGGCGCGCGACGGGCATATAACATACGTTGTTCACGCCGCGCGGCAACCGGTCGCGCCGCTGCTTGATTCTCCGGTCGCGATACTCGTCGAGCGCATCAACGTCGGCCTGCTCGCGCCATTGGCGCTGGCGCGCGTCACGCTGCCGTGGTTGCGCAAAGAGCAGGGCCATTTCCTCGTCCTCTGTTGGAATGGCGACGGCCCCGCGCCTGGTGGCCCCGTCTCGGCGGCCATCGAAGGCGGTTTGCACCATTTTGCCGACCAGCTTTTTGAAGAACTGCGCAGCGACGGCGTCCGCGCCACGACACTGTACGCGAAACCGAATGCGGAAACTCCGCCCGAGGCGTTGTATTCGCTCGACCCGCAAAGCGCGATCAACCCGGAACTCATTGCTGACACCGTGGAGTCGCTGTTCCGCTCGCGGCCGACGAATGTCATTTCATCGCTGCTGATTCGCCCGGCGGCCATCGCGGAGACCCCGCGCCTGCATCGCTCGAACGAACTCGCGGGCCTTACTACGCGTGATGTGCAATTGCCCCCGCGCCAGAATTTCCCGACGGAGCCGGAGCCAATACCCACGCCGGAGCGCGCCCGCCCGGCGGATGCGCCGTATCCAGCTGCGGAAGATTTCGTGGACGACGAAGACGAGGAAGATGATTGGAATCCGACGCGCGAACCTTTGCCTTGGGCACCTAATAGTGACGCGCAGGGTGGTGAAGGCCGCCCACCGCAGCAGCAAGGCGGGGGCCAACGCCCGCCGCAACAACGCGGTTATGATCCCGATCGCGGCCACGGTGGCGGTCAGGGTCGCGGACGTGGTGGACGCCGGGGTCGCGGACGCGGTCGTGGTCGTGGGGGTGATCGCTTTGACGACCGTCGCGGCCCGCCCAATCAGCAGCCGCCGCAGCGCCCACAGGGGGATAATCAACCCGCGCCGATTCCCGCCCGCGACAATCGCGAGGAATATCCGGATCCGGAACAGATGGCCGAAGAGCGCGCTCTCATCCGCGACGATAGTTTCCGCACGCCGCATTCCGAGTCGGACGAAGACCAGGGTGGTGAAAATCAGGGCGGGCAGGAATCATCCGGCGAGCATGAACGCCGCGACGAACATTTTGACGACCGCGACGCCGCACCGGTGGAAGCCGGTGAACGCCGCGAGGATTCACCGCAGCGGGAGGCTGAAGGACAGCGCGATGAGCCGCGGGAACGCCGAGATGAACCCCGGGATCAACGCGGGCCTTCGCGCCAACAGGGTTCAGGTCGCCCGCCGCAAGATTACCGTCCGCAAGAGGGTGGCCAACGCTCCCAGGGTGGCCATCAACCGCAGGATAATCGCCCGCAAGGTGGTGGTCAGCAGCCGCAGGGCGGCGGTCATCAGCAAGGCAATCGTCCGCGCCGTCATCGTGGCTACGGACGCCGTCCGCCACCGGGTGGTGGAGGTAGTCGCGATCGGGAATAATTAAGCCTGAGCGAGCCTTGTCAGCAGATTTTTGTCCGCAACAAAGCGCAAGATGACAAAGGGGTAGAACCCTTGCCGTCTTGCGCTTTGTTGTGGCTAAGAAATTGTCTTACGCCGCGCGCTTGGTGGGTTTGGTTTTTTTGCCCATGGTGCAGCAATCATCCGCGTCGGAGGAGGTGAGCGCCTGGATGTTGCACGAGGAACGGGCCAGATCGGTCAACGCCTTGTTCGCGGCTTTTTCCTCGCCGAGAATCTCATTGAGAATGGTGGCCGCCGGTTTGTTGCCAAGGAGCATGGCCCATTCACGCAGCGCGCCATACGAGGCAATCTCGTAGTGCTCAATTTTTTGCGCGACCAGGACGAGCCCGGCGTTGATGACCGGTAATCCTTTATTGTCGGTCGCCACTTCGGCGCCTTCGGCCAGCAGGCCGATGGTTGCTTCGCACTTGTTCGCGCTGGGCTTTTCACCGAACAATTGGAAAACTTTGGCCAGTTTGGTGACGTGGCGTTCGGTTTCCATCAGGTGTGATTCAATCAGGGCGCGCAAGTTTGGGCACGACGCGGCTTTAATCATCTTGGGCATCGCGATGACGAGCCGTTTTTCGGAATCGTAGCGGTCGGCCAGTTCGTCGAGGAATAAGTCTTTGAGTGTTCTCATTTTGGTAATTTCTTAGTTTGTTGTGGTGTTGAAGGTATTTTACTCCAAGCCGCGGGCATAGGCATAAGAGTCTTTGACGGTCTGTTCGATAGCGGCCCAAGGGTGGCCGGTGCGCTTTTGAATCCGGCCACACAACTCGTCCTACTTGTCGTCCGCAAATCCGAGGTCATCATCAGTCAGACTTGACCATTTTTGTTTCAGCAGACCCTTGGCCACGTTCCAGTCGCTGCTCGTTTCAAGGTTGCCCATAATTGTCGACTGTTTGGCTTGTTTTATAAATAGCGCCGGTTTACTTGCAGCCACAGGAGGAGGAAGCTTCTTTGACGGCCCGTTCAATATCGGCCAGGGTCTGGCCGGTGCGCTTTTGAATGCGGCCAAACAATTCGTCGTGCTTGCCGTCGATGTATTCGAGGTCGTTGTCGGTCAAGACAGACCATTTTTCTTTCAGCTTGCCCTTGGCGATGTTCCAGTCGCCCTTAAGTTCGAGATTGTTCATAATCGCAATTTGTTTTTTGTTTAATTAATCGCCGCCAGAAGTGACGGTAGAAATACTGTGCGTTGCCGCACGGGCACAGAGTACGCTAATCCCGCGCGCGCAACCATGAGGTGTAACCCTACTGCAATGGCCAAAAATCGATTGGCCACCGCATGGAATCGTTATTTCCCACTTGAGATTTTCTCTGCTCCAAACGCGTTCGCCTAAATCTCCAAATTATCAATCAGGCGCACTTCATTGACCCAGACGGCGACGGTGATGAGGCATTTGCCGGGGACGACTTCGCGCGCGGGCATGAAGGTCTCGCGGTCCACGAGTGCGACGTAAATCAGGCGGATGCGGCGGCTCTGCGAAAGGACGTGGGTGATTTCCGCGAGGACGCGGTCGGGCGAGCGGGAGCCTTCGTCCACCATGCGTTTGCCCTCACACATGGCGCGGTAAATTTTCGCGGCTTCCTGCCGCTGCTCGTCGCTGAGGTAGCGATTGCGGGAGGACATCGCCAGGCCATCGGCTTCGCGCACGGTGGGGGCGACGACCACTTCCACCGGCAGCCATAAATCGGCGACCATTTTTTTAATCACGGCGGCCTGCTGGGCGTCTTTTTGGCCAAAGACGGCGAAGTCGGGCCGCGTGATGTTGAAGAGCAAATTTACGACGGTGCACACGCCGCGGAAATGTCCGGGCCGGGAAATGCCGCAGAGGCCCTTGCTGATGCGTTCTTCGCTGACGTAGGTCGAATAGCCGGCCGGGTAGATGTCGTCCTTCTTGGGGGCGAAGACGATGTTCGCGCCGCGTTTTTCGCAGGCGGCCACATCTTCTTCAAACGTACGCGGGTATTTGGAAAAATCCTCGCTGGGGCCGAACTGGGTGGGGTTGACGAAAATGGAGACGATGACGATGTCGGCCTTTTGCTTGGCGGCGTCAATCAGCCGCAAGTGGCCCTCGTGCAGCGCGCCCATGGTGGGGACGAGGCCAATGAGCTTGCCCTGGGTGCGCAGGGAGATGGCCACGGACTGCATCTCGGATATGGAGGGAATGACTTGCATGACCAGTTTGCCATTTAGGGAGAAAAGCGCCGGACACACAAGCCCAACCGCCGGGGGATTATGTCCGGCCAAAAAAAAGTTAAAATTTCCCCTTGCGCAAAATAAAAGGTGGGCTATATTAAACCATATGGTTAAATATAAATCAGGGGAGTTGGACAGCACTTTTGCCGCACTGGCCGACCCCACGCGCCGCCGGTTGATCGAGCGTCTCTCTCATGGCCAGGCCCGGGTGACCGACCTCGCGGAGCCTTTCTCCATGTCCCTGCCGGCCGTGTCGAAGCACCTGCGCGTGTTGGAGGATGCCGACCTCATCCAGCGCCGCCGCATTGGCCGGGAATTTCATTTTGAACTCAAAGCCGAGCCGATGCAGGACGCCCTGCAATGGATTGGCCAGTACCGCAGATTTTGGGAGGGTGCTTTGGACTCCCTCGCCAATTACCTCGAACAACAACCCAACAACCCACCTAAAAAATAAACACCATGAATACGATGACCGTACCAGCCTCGCTGAAAATCAGCCGCCTGATCAAGGCGCCCCGCGCGCGCGTTTTTGCCGCGTGGACCACACCCGCCGATGTCCAACAATGGCTCTGCTCGGAAACGGTGAAAATGTTGTCCGCCAAAATCGACGCCCGCGTCGGTGGCGAATACGTTTTCATTCTGAACCGGCCCGACGTGGGCAAGACCGAAACCCGCGGCACCTACCGCGAAATCACGCCGCCGAGCAAACTCGTGTTCACCTGGCACGGGTGCTGCAGCCCCGAGGGCGAGGAAACGCTGGTGACCGTGGACTTTGCGGACAAGAACGGCGCGACGGAAGTGACCATCACCCACGAACGCTTCCTGAGCCAGGAATCCTGCGACCAGCACAAAGCGGGCTGGACGATGTGCCTGGACAATATGGAGAAATTGCTGGCGAAGTAATTCTCCCAGCCTAAAAACAAAAATCCGGCGCACCCTAAGTGGGCGGCGCCGGATTTTTTGTGCAACCAGGTTGCGGACTGGAGTTACTTCGTCGCGGCGGCTTCGGTCTTGGCCTTCTCGGCTTTTTCAGCCTTGTCGGCTTTGGCCTTGGCGGCGGCTTCGGCGGCAGCGGCAGCGGCGGCTTTGGCTTCGGCGGCGGCCAGACCGGCTTCGGCGGTGCTGGTGGCGTCGAGGGCGCCGGCGGCTTCGAGCAGGCGGCGTTCCTTCACGGTCGTCGCCTGTTTGCCCACGCGCTTGCGGAGGTAATAGAGGCGGGCCTTTTGCGTTACGGCGACACGATCCACTTCAATCTTGGCAATGGTCGGCGCATGGACCGGGAAAACGCGTTCGACCCCTTCGCCGTAAGAGATGCGGCGGACGGTGAAAGTCTCGGTGGCGCCGCGACCCTTGCGGGCGATGACGATGCCACTGAACACCTGCACGCGTTCTTTGTCGCCTTCGCGCACCTTGGTGTGGACCCGGACGCCGTCGCCCACTTTGAAGACAAAACGGTCGGGTTGGATCTGGGCGCGGTTGATTTCGGCAATAATCGGTTTCATGGCAAATTCTCGGTTGAGTTTCATCTCGGAACTAAAAGGTTAACGAGCTGAAAGAAAGATAGTTAAGGCTTCGGCGGGGGGCCGGGATTAGCGAGGTGTTGGGTATGGAGATCGGGACGGCGTTGGCGGGTTTTTTCGGTTTGCTGCTCGAGGCGCCACTGGGCGATGGCCGCATGGTTGCCGTTGAGAAGCACCTCAGGTACCCGCTGCCCACGGAACTCCACAGGCCGCGTATATTGAGGAAAACCCAACAAATTGCCGTGGAAGGAATCCTGGGTCAAGGACAATTCCTCGCCCAGGACCCCCGGCAGGTAGCGTGTGACGCAGTCCACAAGCACTGCGGCGGGGAGGGTGCCGTTGGTCAAAACATAGTCGCCGATGGAGATTTCGCGCTGGACCAGCAAGTCGCGCACGCGCTGGTCGAGACCTTCGTAGTGGCCGCTGACGAGCACCAGGTGTTTGAGCGTGGCTAGTTCGCGGGCCAGCGGGGTGGTGAGCAATTCGCCATCGGGGCAAAGGTAAATAACCGTGCAGCCGGGGGTGGACACGGCTTCGATCGCCGCTGCCACGGGTTCGGGCTTCAGGAGCATCCCCGCGCCGCCGCCAAAGGGCCGGTCGTCGGTGGTGTGGTGTTTGTCGGTGGACCAGTCGCGGAGGTTGTGAATCTTGAGACTTAAAATGCCGTCCTTCTGCGCGCGACCGACCATGCTTTCGCCCAGAAAGCCCTCGGCCATCGCGGGGAAAAGCGTCAGCAAATCGATGGTGAGGAGCGCGGCCATAACAAGTGGACAGAAGCGGCAAAGGCGACTCTGCACCCTTCATTAATACGAAAGTATGAAACCCGACATTTCAGGGCCAGATACTGGCCCGGCTCAGCCTTAGTTCGCGGCCGGCGTCACTGCTGCAGGCGCTTCCACCGTCGCGAGTCCCTTGCGGGCCTGCTTGATGAGGGTGTTGGCGGTGTCGGACGGCTTGGCGCCGATTTTCAGCCAATAGTCAACGCGGTCGAGGCGGACGGTCAGGGGCTTTTTGGTGTTCTGCCCGCGGGGGCTGGGATGGAACGTGCCCAAAATTTCGACGAACTTGCCGTCGCGGCGGGTGGTGTGTTCGCAGACGACCATGCGGAAGACGGGCGCGCCTTTGGCGCCGTGACGTTGGAGACGAATTTTGAGGGCCATGACCGGTAGAGTAGGTGTGGAACCCGCCCGAGGACGGGGAAAACCGGATATCAAACCGGGCCGGGGCCGGGCTGTCAACGGTGTTTTACCTATGCCAGGGCGTTCAATTCTTCGCCGGTGTCGCCGCCGTATCAGTCTGCACCGGCCCGCGGAACGCCCGTTCCGTCGTATTATTGGGATCCGGATCCACGGGCTGGTCGCGCCAGAGCCAGCGCAGCATCTCGGGAAGGACCGCGCCGCCTTGTTTCTGGCCGTGGTTGCCGATGCCCCAGGTGTAATTCACTTCGTAGCCTTTTTTCTCGAGGGCTGATTCGAGGCGGACGCTTTGGTAGAACCAGTCGCGGTTCAAATTGCCGGGCTGGTCGCCGCGGTTGGGCTGGCGGTTGTCGTTGCGGCCGTCCTGCATGAAGATGCGGATGGGCTTCTTGTCACTTTGCGCGACGAGTTCGGGATAAATGTATTCGCCGCGGATGTCGGTGAAGCTGCCGACGATGGTGATGACCTTGTGAAAAACATCGGGCCGGAACCATGCCACGGCAAACGCCGCGCAGCCACCGGAACTGGCGCCCATGATGGCGTGCAAATCCGGGTCGGGCGAAATGTTGTAGCTCTTTTTCAGCTCGGGCAGCAGTTCGTTCACGATGACCTGCGAGTATTTGTCGTTGGGCGGGTTGTATTCCTCGGCGCGGTTGGTGGTGCGGTCGCCCCAGTCGCGCGGGGTGGGCTCGGGCTGTTCCGGTGTGCGGCCGGGGTTGATGAACACGCCGAGCATCACGGGAATTTCCTTCCGATAAATCAAGTTGTCCAACACGTGCTGGGCCTGCACGTCGCCCGGGTCGGCCATCATCGCCTGGCCGTCGTTGAGGATCAGCAGCGCTGTGGGCTTGGCCGGGTCGTACTGCGCGGGCACGTACACATAATAAGTGTGCTGCGTGCCGGGATACACCTGCGAAGGCAGAATATGCGGCCCGTCCCATTTGCCTTGGGGCACGCCATCCATGGGTTT
>Ga0206925_1065_pt1 | contig 19904 bp, 15 predicted proteins | sample Alteio_BWOrgHeat_62_FD_152944 | JGI IMG/M metagenome (GOLD analysis project Ga0206925, IMG submission 152944) | Enriched cells from forest soil in Barre Woods Harvard Forest LTER site, Petersham, Massachusetts, United States -... | ecosystem: Environmental > Terrestrial > Soil > Temperate forest >...
CGTTGAGCCTGGGAAACAACTGGTGGCTCAGAATTTTATCGAACAGCCAAAACAGACTGCGCTTTAAAAATTTTGGTGAGCGGCAAAACCACTCCAAGCCTTCACCGTAAAGTGGGCAATCATACACACTGCGGAGGCACATGGGCTGCAGATGCAACATCAGGCGCGGGATTTTCCGCTTTTCCGCCCAGGTCAAAGCGCCGGTGCCGAGCGTGGTGCCAATGACTAAATCAAACTGTTCCCCCGCCCCATTGAGTGTCGCGGAGTACAGCGGCAAAGTGGCGAGCATATGTTCCAGCACCAAACGCGAACCCCGGCGCGCATCCCACAAACGCGGGTCGCGCATTTTCCCCGCGAAATCCTCCGCCGTGCCGATAGCGAGCGCGCGCCAGCCGCGGGCCTCGACCAGATGTTTATAGTAAGGGGTAATCGTAAACGTAATACGATGGCCCCGGGCGGCGAGTCCACCGGCCAGCCACAAGACGGGACGAATGTCGCCCTCGCTGCCGAAAGGGGCGCAGAGGATGTTGAGCGGGCGCATGACCATTGTCCGGCTCAAGTGCCAAAGCGGGCCTGAAACCAGCCACGCAAAACCGTTTTCCAGCGGGCGGGCTTGATGCCGCGCCGGTACAAGGCCGTGCCGATGGTAAAACAGGTTTCCCACTGGCGCAAGGTTTGGGCACAGGCCTCGGCCACCGTGCGGCGGGGATCGCGAATGGCCGAGCCGGCCGCTTTGACCCCGGCCACGCCGATGACGCGCAGATTTTTCCCCGCGCGGAAATCTTCGCGCGACGGACAGCGAATTTGAAACTTGCCGAAGTGGAAATCCGAGAGGTGTCGGGCGAGAGCATTGATGGCAGCAGTGAGTTCCGGCGTGACCAGCTCGGCAGTGGCGTCGAGAGCATAGGCACCATCGGCGGGCTGAGCTAAATCGGAGAGATTGATGACTTCGCCCGCAGCGGGGATGTCTGCCACGCGGGCGGCAAACTTGGTGAGGAAAATCTGGCCGCGGGACAGGGCCACGTCATCGGACAAAATGAGGCGCTCGAGGGTGCGCTGGCCATCGCCGACCACGGCGGGAAACTGCGCTTCAGAAACAGCGAGGATGCGGCCTTCGCGCACGCCGAGGTCGCGGGCAAACCAGACGGAAAATTCCACGCCCGCCACATATTGCTGCGCCACCACGGCGCACAAGTTGTCCACAAAATAACCGCGGGCTTCTTCTGGCGAATGGCAAAGTGAAACGCCACGACCCTGGCCACCGACATCGCGTTTGAGCAGCACGGGCCAGGTCAGGCCCGCCTCCACCCGCCAAGCCTCTAACGTGGCCGCCCGGTGTACGGCAGTGACGGTGGAGGCAGCCGGGGCGGCGGGCAGCAGAGTCCAGCTCGGCACGGCGGAATGGGCATCCGACAACGCGCGCAACCACACGCTCTTGGCAGCACCGATAAATCCACCCGAAGGAAAATCAGGATTGGCACAGGTGAAAACCAAAAAGCCTCCGGACTGGCGGCCGAGCTTCCACCACGCCGTTACCAGTCGCAACTGGGCCAGCCAGGCGGGCCAAAATTCCCAGCAGGTCATCCGCCGCCAGCGGGAAACCCACAGCCGGCGGCCGCGCCAAGTGCAAAGCGGCTGGACAATATGAATCACCGCCAGCACCACAACCACGATGATGACCACGATGAAGAGCGCGGCCTTTTCGTAGTGCTCCACCATCGCAATCATCCCCTGCCCCAGCCAGGAAGCGGCCCAAACAAAGGGTGGCGTCCACAGTAAATTGGAAACTACCAGCGCAACCAGCATCCGCCAGAAGGAAAACCGCAAAATGCCTGCACTCATAAACACCGGCAGGCGGCTGCCGGGCACGAAGCGGGAGAGGAAGACAATCCACGTGCCGCGCTGGTGATAGAGCGTGGTCATGCGATGCAAATCGCTTTCTTTGATGGCCCAGCGAAAGAGGGGATGTTGCAACACCGGTCGCCCATACCGCCAGCCGGCCACGTAGTATAATAGGTTGCCCGCGAGAATGCCCAGCAGACACGCGGACAAAGCCGACCAAAAACCGAGTACGCCGCGCGCCACGAGCAAGCCCGCGCCGATGCACGTGGCGTCTTCGCCAAACATGGTCAGCACCGCAATCACGAGCAGCAGGAGGAATTCATAGGTGCGACTGCGCGGGCCGCTGACCTCCACGTCTTTCACCGAGGCGGCGAGCCGGGCCGGCTCCGCTTGAGCCTTGTTCTGCTCCAAGCCGCGTTCGACATTTTCGACAAATTCGCGGATGCGGGGTGCGACCAATTCCGGATTGCGCAAAGCTGCCTTATGACCGCCCGGGATGGTGATCAGCCGACTTTGCGGGGCGATGCGGTAATCCTCCTGCGCGGAAGAATATTGTTCCACAAAGTCGTCCTGGGCGTGAACAATCAAGAGTGGATTACGATAACTCTTCAGCAAGTCGCGCATGCGCAGGGGGTCCGAATCCCACAAAGCGCGCACAGAGGCGAAATTGAGCGGGCCGGTGTCGAGCCAACCAAAGTGCGGCAGCAACGCATGGGCGGCGTGGTAGATGCTCAACTGCGCGCCGTAGATGGCATGGTTAAGCACCGGATCGCCCAACCACTCGTATTCGACGGTGCCGGTGGAATCAATCAAGGTAACGGACTGCACGCGTTCCGGCGCACGGTCAGCCATTTCCAACGCCACCGCCCCGCCCATGCCGAATCCAGCCAGATGGACATGATCCAAACGCAAGTGGTCGAACAAACCTTCCAATTCGTGGGCTTCAGTCGTGGGTGCATAATCGGGCCATTCCTCTCCCACGGAAGCGCCGAACCCCGGCAAATCAGGCACAATCAGACGAAAGTTCGGCGCCAACTGCTGAATGAGGGCATTGAATTCACTGGGAACGTACAAGCTGCCATGGAGCAAAACGAGGACCGGCGCATCGTGCACGCCGGGCGGGCGCAAGTCCTGATAATACACTGCTCTTTTCTCCCCGGTCGGCTCGCCATCATCGTCAATAACCAAAACTTCCGCAGCCGATTGACCGGGTCGTGACACGCCCACCGGTGGCACCAGCAAGCACCACAAGCGTGACAAGGCCAACAGTGCCAGGAACAAACCCAGCAACCGCCATCGTTTGCGTTTTGGAATCCAGGCGGACAAGAATAAGTTGGATGGAAGCAGCCAGTGAACGTTATGCGGTCGCCATGGGAATGGGAAGCCCGAAGGCGACACCGAAAATTAACACTCCGCCCAGCCCACTGGCAAATCAACCGACATTCCGCGGTCAGGCAAAAAATTCCTTTGCACCGGACGCGTTCCTGCATTAACGCATCTGTTCTACCAATCCAATCGCAGTGGCACTCAAAATTCATACCTCGGCCCCGTGGACGCTGCGCGACGCGGAAGACTACTACGGCATCAAACGCTGGGGCGGCAATAATTTCTCCATTGATGAGCAGGGCGGGCTGTGCGTCCACCCGGCGGCGGACCACCGGAAAATCCGGCTGATGGACATCGTCAACGAGGCGGCCTCCATGGGTCTGCGTGCGCCGCTGACCATCCGGGTGCAGGACATGTTGCGCCAGCGCGTCATTCAATTGAACGAGGCGTTTCGCAGCGCCATCGCGCAGGAGGAATACAGCGGCGTGTTTCGCGGCGTGTTTCCCATCAAGGTCAACCAACTGCGCGAAGTGGTGGAGGAAATCCTCGACGCCGGCGAAGAATATAATTTTGGCCTCGAAGCGGGCAGCAAACCGGAACTGCTCGTCGCCATGGCGGCGCTCGACCGGCGCTCGGCCCTGCTGATTTGTAATGGCTACAAGGACGACGACTATATCCGTCTAGCGCTGCTCGGTCGCAAACTGGGCAAGAGCGTCATCATCGTGGTCGAACAACTTTCGGAAATTGACGATATCCTGCGCATTGGCAAGGAAACGGGCATTGAGCCGCGCATTGGTCTGCGCATCAAATTGCGCACCACCGGCGAGGGCAAGTGGGCGACGTCGTCAGGCGAGGACGCCAAGTTCGGCCTGACCACCGGTGAGGTGATGCTGGCGGTGCGCAAGCTCAAGAAGGCTGGACTGGAAAACATTCTGCAACTGGTTCACTTTCACATCGGTTCGCAGGTGCCGAATATTCTCACGATCAAGAAGGCGGTCGTCGAAGCCACGCGCTTTTACGTGGAACTGCACAAGCTCGGTTTCAACATGAAGCTGATCGACGTCGGCGGCGGGTTGGGCGTGGACTACGACGGCAGCCGCGCGAATTATGAGTCGTCCATGAATTATTCGCTGGAAGAATATGCGCGCGACGTCGTGGCGAACGTCAAGAGCGTGTGCGACAGCGCCGGGGTGCCAGTGCCGGACATCGTATGCGAAAGCGGCCGCGCGATTGTGGCGCCCCACTCCATCTTAATCCTCGAAGTCGTGGACCGCATTTCCAAGAGCACGCCCTTTCAGCCGCTGCCCGGAAAAAAGAAAAAGAAGCGCAAAAAGCATGAGGTCGTCACCGCGCTGGAGCACATTCTGGACGACAGCGACCAGTACGGCCGGCTGGAGCGCTTCCACGACGCGCAACAAAAGAAAGAAGAGGCGCAGACGCTTTTCACCCTCGGGTTTTTGGATTTGGAAACGCGGGCCGAGGCGGAAAGCCTGTTCTGGAAAATTTGCGCGGACATCCGCCAAAAAAGCGCCGCCGCTCGTGGGTACCTGCCCGATGAACTGGCCCAGCTCAACACGATGCTGGCCGAACAGTACGTGTGCAATTTCTCCGTCTTCCAGTCACTGCTCGACCATTGGGCGCTCGATCAGTTGTTTCCCATCATGCCGGTCCACCGTCTCGACGAAAAGCCAACGGTGGAATCCGTGCTGGTGGATATCACCTGCGATTCGGACGGCAAAATTTCGCGCTTCATTGACCTGGAGGACGTGCGCGGAACCCTCGCGCTGCATCCACTGGAGCCGGACAAGCCCTACTACCTCGGCGTGTTTCTCGTCGGCGCGTACCAGGACATCATGGGCGACCTGCACAATCTCTTCGGTCGCGTGAACGAAGTGCACGTGTTTCTCGAAGAGGACGAGGATGACGGCTTCTATATTGAGGAATCCATCAACGGTGCGCGGGTGGACAAAATTTTGGAAATGATCCAGTGGGACGGCGAAGAACTGGCGCGCCTGATGAAAAAGCAAATTGACCGCGCGACGAAGGCCGATGAAGTGCGCCCTCGCGAAGGCGTGCGCATGCTGGAGATGTACGAAGAACTTTTGCGCGACAAAACTTATTTGAATCCGCGCGAAAAGAAAAAGATAAAGCGGAAGCGGTAAAAAAAGCGCCTACCCTGCGCTCGCCAGCAGCCACAACGCATCGGAGAGCCGGTTGAGGTAGTGCAAAATCAAATCCGGCACCTGCGCGCCGGTGGCACGTAAAGAAACACACTCCCGCTCGGCGCGGCGGCACGTCACGCGCGCCAGGTGCAAGTGGGCGTGGTGGAGATTTTCGCCCGGGGTGTCCCAGCCGGGGGCAATTTTTTTATTCGATTCCAATTCTGCGACCAGTGCATCAAGTCTGGCCAGGTCTTCAGGTTGCAAGCGGTGAAGTTTCGAGGCCAGTAGGCGCGGGCGGTCGGCATCGTCGGTGGAAAGCTCGCCCATCAAGCCGATAAGGCATTGTTGCTCGGCAAAAATAATTGCGGCGTCTTTTACATCATTCGCCGAAGCGCGGGCGAGGCCCAGGGCGGCGTTCAATTCATCAATCGTGCCCGAGGCGATGACGCGCGGGTGGTTTTTGGACACCCGGCGGTTGAACATCAACGCGGTCGTGCCGTCGTCGCCGGTGCGGGTGGCAATGGACATCAGCTAAACGAGCGGCCGCAGCCGCAGGTGTTGGTGGCGCGGGGATTGCGCACCTCAAAGCCCTTGCCGTGCAGGCCGTCGTCAAAATGCACCGAGGAACCGTCAATGCGCTCGAGGGTGGCGCTGTCCACGAGAAAGGCGATGCCCTGGGACTCCATGCGCGTGTCGCCTTCCTTGAGTTCGTCGAAAGACATGCCGTATTCCATGCCGGAGCAACCGCCAGTGGAAACGAACAGGCGCAACAGCTTGCCCTCTCCACCCGTATCGCGCTGGAGTTGGAGAATGCGGCGAGCCGCGCTGTCAGTCAGGGAAATCATGAGTGACAGTATGCGCCAAACAGGCGGGATTGTCAATGCACCGCCCTTGTCAAAAAGTTGCTACAGCAGGAATCATGCTAATTCCCAGAAAAGAGTTGCGGACGCGGGGTTAAAACGCTTGATTTAATTTCGTGCAGAAGCTGAAACACATCTTTAACGAGATCCATTACGAGGTCGTACGCTCCATCGCGGAGGGCGGTATGGGCATGGTACTGGAGGCCCGGCAGCAGGGTTCGGACAATTTCAGCAAACAGGTCGCCATCAAGCTCATTCGCGAGGAGTATTCGGCCATTCCGGAGTTCCGGAGCAATTTTGTCGGCGAGGCACGGTTAGTGGCGGACTTGATTCACACCAACATCGTGCAGACCTACCACCTGGGGGTCATCGGCGGGCAGTACTACATGGTCATGGAGTTTGTGAACGGCAAGAACCTGGAAGAATTTATCGTCAAGCATTTGGAGACGAAACAGAAGATCCCCGTCACCCTGGCGGTGTTCATCATGTCCCGCATCTGCCGCGGCCTGGCCTACGCCCACCAAAAGCTCGACAGCCAGGGCCGCCTGCTGGGCATCGTCCACCGCGACGTGAACCCGAAGAACATCATGCTCGCCAGCGAAGGCGACGTGAAGCTGACGGACTTCGGCATCGCGAAGGCCCTCGACCTGATGTACAATGAGGAAGGCGAAGTCATCGCGGGCAAGGACGAATACCTCTCGCCCGAACAAGCAAAGTGCGAAGTCACCGACGCCCGCGCGGACATTTTTGGCTGCGGCATCGTGCTGGCGGAGCTGCTGTGCATGCGCAATATTTTTGAGGGCGAAAGCACCGAGGCCACACGGGAGAACATCCTGTCCATGGTGCTGCCGGACTTCACCAAGATGCGCGACGGAGTGGATCCCAAGCTCAACACCATCCTGCACAAGATGCTGGCGCGTTCGCGTGAGGAGCGTTACCAAACGGCCGCGGAAGTGCTGACGGCCCTGGAAGTCTATCTTTACAGTGATGGCTACGGCCCGACCAACGAAAAGCTCGCCGATTATGTGCGCGATCTTTACGGACCCCACGGCGCCACGGCCAGCCAGCGATGGATGCAGAAAAACACCAAGTGACCGGTCAAGTGGTTTGTGAAGGAACAGGGGTATCATGGCGAATCAAGGTTTTCATCAAGTCCAAAAGCTCTCCCAAAGCCAGGTCCTGGCGCCGCAACTGCGCCAGTCGCTAAAAATTTTACAAGCCCCAGCGCTGGAGTTGCGCCACGCTATTCTGGAAGAACTACAAAGCAATCCCTTGCTCGAAGAGCTGCCCATGACCGGCGTCTCTCTCGATCAACCGAACGAGGACCATGACCCCGAGCGCGATGGGGAGCAGGAGGGCACCCCGGATGCGCAGGACGAAATGCGCTTCCAGCAGGATTTTGAAATTTTGCGCAAACTGGATGAAGACTGGCGCGACCACTTCCAGCAGGCCAACAGCCAGAACACCTTTACCAAACAAGACGCTGAACGCCGGCAGCATTTCTTCGATTCCCTGGTGAGCGAAACCTCCCTCCAGGAGCACCTGCTGCAACAGGCGGAGTTGGCCGACAGCGACCCCAAAGTTGGCGAGGCGCTGCGCTATCTCGTCGGCAGCCTGAATGACCAGGGGTTTCTGACCACCACCGTGTCGGATGTTGCATTGCTATCGGGCCTGCCGCTCAAGACCGTGCAGGATGCGGCGGATATGCTAAAAACCTTTGACCCGCCGGGCATTGGCGCCGCCAATGTGCAGGAATCGCTCATTCAACAACTGAAGATGCGTGGCCAAGGCGACGGTTTAGCGGTGGCTATTTTACGCAATCACTATGCGCTGCTGCTGCGGCGGCGCATTCCCGAGATTGCCCGCAAAATCGGCGCCGACATCGAAGACGTGCAAGACGCCCTGGAAGAAGTCGCCACACTTGACCCGGCGCCGGGCCGGCGTTTTGGCGAGGACACCAACCGCGTCGTCGAGCCGGACGTGCGGGTCGAGCAAGACGGCGACCGCTGGGTGATCACACTCAACCGCGAATACATTCCCCAATTGCGGCTGAGTTCCACCTACAAGGAGCTGCTGGCCAAGGAAAGCCTTTCGCCCCAGGAAAAGGAATATATCTCGGAAAAGATGCGTTCCGGAAAATTCTTAATCAGCTCCATCGAGCAGCGCCAGCAGACCATCGAGCGCATCACCCGGGAAATCCTCAAACAGCAGAAGGGGTTTTTTGAGCACGGGGTGGCCAAGTTGCGGCCCTTGACCATGAACCAGGTGGCACAGGCAGTGGGCGTGCACGAGACGACCGTCTCACGCGCGATCGCGAACAAATACATCGCCACTCCCTGGGGGGTGTTCGATTTTAAGTTTTTCTTTACTCCCGGCTACACGGCGGAAAATGGTGAGACGCTATCCAACACCAGCATCAAGGACCGGATTGCCCAAATTGTGTCGGAGGAAAACCCCGCCAAGCCGTTCAGCGACCAGGGCATTGTCTCCATCCTTGGCGAAAATAATGTGCAAATTGCGCGCCGCACGGTGGCGAAATACCGGGAAGAACTGGGCATCCTCCCGACGAATCTGCGGCGGCGCTACGCCTAAGTGCTGACTGGAGCATAACCTTTCGGTCATAATCCGTCGACGGCGAATCAATGGGTTTTATTTTTCTTTTCATGATTCGTTAAAATAATTTCGGGCAAAAAATCGAAAAAGAGACTATATTAAGGTGTCTTCGGGAAAATACCGGAAGCAGATTTCGGGATTTTTTCGAGGCAGCTGCCTTACTCAAACCGCTGGATCGCTCTTTCATAATGCACCGTTACTTAGAAGTCGCTACAGTGCATAAAGTGCAAAGGGCATCTATGGTGGTAACAACGACTTCCCTCTGTTTTATAGTTTTGCCGTGGGCCGTATTGGAAAAAATAAAACCCTGGTCAGCATTAGCGTTCCCGTCCAATGGCGGGAAGAAATCGACCGCCGCGCAGCCGCCTTGAGCCTGACGCGCGCCGCTTATGTGACGAGGATTATCGAATTGTGGTGGATGCGGGATTGCCCGGCCGTCAGTGAGCCGGATCGTCTCATGCAAATTAATGCCAAGCCCAATAGCCAGGCGGCCAATATGCCTGAGAGCAGTCAAAGCCAGCCGCAAAGTTCCCGGGAGAAGACATTGACTACAACCAGTAAAGCCAAACAGTACTGAAAAATTCATTCGCGGGTAACGGGCAACAGTTGGTATAGGTCTGCTCTCGTGCCGACTTCTGCACCCATCCATCCCTCGACGGCCGGACGATGGCTATTCCTCGACGCCAGCGGCCTGACGGCACGCGTGGGGATTTGGAGCACGGCGCGCTGGCTCGCGTGGCGGGAAAGTGAAGCCGGGGCACTGGAAGCAATCTATGCCGGGGTAAGTGCCGTGCTGGCGGAGACGCAATCGTCGTGGGAGAAGTTGGCGGGATACATTTATGTCGAAGGCCCGGGCTCAGTACTGGGATTGCGCCTGACCGCCATGGCCATTCGGACCTGGCAGGTGGACGACGCCCAGCGCATGGGCCGGCAGGCGTGCCCAGTGTGGGCGTGCGGCAGTTTGCCTCTGGCGGCGGCAACCGCACTGGCCGGTGGTACCGCTCCCCCGTTCACCGTCTTTACTGACGCGCGACAAGGGCACTGGAATTTGTTGAAGGTAAATAACGCCGACCCCACCGCGTTGGCTGCAACAGCGGTGCAGGAAATCGGCGAACATGATCTGCCGTCGGGAACTCTCTTTTATCTACCGGCGCGCAAAGTTCAAAGTCGGGTGCCAGCTCACGCGCGGTTAATGCCGGCCTCCTTGCGCAATCATCCGGAAATTTTGTCGCAATCCGACCTGCTGCGTCCGGTGGAAACCGCGACCCCCGCCGGCAGCACGCCGGAATACAAAAAGTGGGCCGGGGCGGACAAATAGGTGAAAGTCCGGCATCTTTCCGCTCGCTCAATTTCGTCCGCAGAATTTATAATTCAAACCTCTCATGTCCACCTTGCCCCATCGTTGCTGGGCGGAAATTGACCTGGCGGCGCTTGAGCGCAATCTGGGTAAAATCCGCGCAGCCCTGCCTCCGCGCGTGCGGTACGTTGCGGTCGTGAAGGCCGATGCCTACGGACATGGGCTCGCGCAGACGGTGGCGCGGTTGATGCAGTGCGGGGCGGATTGCTTTGCCGTGGCCAACGCCAAGGAAGGCGCGGATGTGCGCGAAATCGGCTCGGGCTGGCCGGTGTTGGTGTTGGGCGCGGTACTGCCGGGCGAGGAATCGGCGCTGGTGGAATATGATTTGATGGCAACCGTATCCGCGCCGGAGGAAATCGCCCGGCTCAACACCGCCGCGGCCGCTGCTGGACGCAAACTCAATGTCCACCTGAAAATTGACACGGGCATGGGTCGCATCGGCGTATGGCATCGCGATGCCGCAGCACTGGCGAAGGAACTGGCGGCGGCACCGAACCTCGCCTGGCGCGGAGTGTTCACTCACTTTTCTTGCGCGGATTCCGACCCGGCTTTTACTGCACAACAACGGCAATTGTTTCTCGATACTTTGCGCGAATTGCCTGCGCCCGCCGACCCCAAGGGATTTTTGATTCATGCCGACAACAGCGCCGGGCTGGAAAGTTTTGCGGCGGACAGCCCAATCAACGCCGTACGCGTTGGGCTGCTGCAATTCGGATTGCTGCCCTACCCAGATTCGCTGCTGTCGCGGCTGCGGCCCGACCCGGTGCTGTCGTTTCATACGCGCGTCGGTTTGGTCAAGACGCTGCCGGCGGGCACCGCGGTTGGCTATGGCCGCACGCGCATGCTCGAACACGACACCCGCGTGGCGATTTTGACCGCCGGTTACGGCGACGGTCTCCCGACTGCGGCCAGCAACCGCGCGCAAATCCTCATTCGCGGTCAGCGGTGTGCGGTGCTGGGTCGGGTATCCATGGATTCGACGATAGTGGACGCCTCCGCCCTGGCCGAGGTGGCAGTCGGAGATATGGCAACGCTGATTGGCGAACAGGAAGGCGGGAGCATCGGCGTGGCGGAGTACAGCCGCTGGTGCGACTGCATCCCGTGGGAAACGTTTTGCTCCATCACTCAGCGCGTACCGAGAATTTACAAAACTACGCGAAGGTAGTGCGCAAGCTGGCCGTTGGGTAAAAATTGACTGCCGGGGTATTTTGCGTCTGCATGGGTGGCACCCCGTCAGTCCGCGTACCCCCAACCCCGGAGTCAGTGTCATGAAAATTTTTCGTGCCGTGTTTGTTCCCTTGCTTGGCGTGTCCGTGTTGCTGGCTGCGTGCGCGACCGCTCAAAACGGAAGTGGAAAATCTGCGGAGGCTCCGGCCAAGCCAAGGCCTGAGGCCGCCGTCGTCACGCTGGAAACGCCAATTGCCGCACCCGAATGGGCGACAATGGAGCGCCAGTTTATGACGGAGATGACCGCAGCGTGCATGGAGTTCTATCACAAATATTTCGATGACCAGGGCAACTTGCAGGCAGTGCTGCGCTGGGGCGCGGATGACGGCCCGGACGACGCCTTTGAAAACTTCACCGGCTGGCCCGAACTCCACGCGCTTGGCGCACCGGACGAAATTCTGCAGACCTACCTCAAGGGCAACGAGGCGCTCATCCGCCAATACACGCAGGCAAAAACTGTCGAAACCCCCATTCCGCGTAAGGGGATGATGTACAAGGAATTTGAAGTGCAGGCGGACTGGATGCACCTGGGCGAGTGGTCAAAAATCCACAACCGCGAGGGGCTCTCAGTGCCAAACGATCCGAAATTAATCGAACGCGCGCGGCGCTATGCGGGTTTCTACATGAACGAGGATCCCGAGGCCCCAAACTATGATCCCCAGCGCAAACTCATCCGCAGCCTGCTCAACGGCAGCCGCGGCCCGATGTTGCGCAAGGCGACCCCGCTCGACTGGGTGGGCGACCCGGTGGACATTGCCAAATTCCCGGCGGTGCATGGCGAAGCCAACTACCAAGGCATGCTTGACCATTACAACGAATACACTGACGTCGCCGGTGATTCCTTCCTGAATCTGGGCGCGACCACGCTGCCGACGACGGCGTACATGCTCACGCATGACGAAAAATATAAAAAATGGGTGCTGGAATATGTGGATGCCTGGATTGAGCGGATGAAACAAAACCACTGGATCATCCCGAGCTTCGTGGATCTCGACGGAAAAATCGGCGGACCCGAGGGCAAATGGTGGGGCAACGCCTACGGCTGGGGCTTCAGCCCCATCAGCACCAACCAGAATAATTTGGGTCGGCGGGAAAACCGCAATCGCATCCCCCGCGCACTGGTCGGCTTCATTAACGCCCTGTGGCTCTCGGGCGATCAAAAATATGTGGATGCCTGGCGCAACATGATCAACTCCGTCAATTCCAACGCCGTCACCGAAAACGGTCGCACGCAATATCCGACGATGTATGGCGCCGACGGCTGGTACGGCTGGTCACCCCGGCCCTGGAGTGTGGGCGCGCTCGAAGTGTGGTACTGGTCGATGAAACCGGAGGATTTGGATCGCGTCGCGCAAACGCCGTGGGTCGCCTACCTCCAAGGGCAAAATCCGGATTATCCGCTGACCGCCATGCAACGCGACCACGCCGCCATGCTGCGCAAGATTCAAGGTTTCCGTTCCGACACCACTACGCCGCAAACCCGCCTCGCCGACAACCCGCTCGACTACGACCCGGCAGACGGTCAGGTTGACGCGCTCGTGCAACTCATGATGGGCGGTATGCCCAAGCCCGACGGGGGTCGTGATGGCGGATTGATCAATTCGCGACTGCGCTACTTTAATCCGGTGCTCAAACGAGCTGGACTGCCCGAAGATGTCGGCGTGCTGGTCTCCGGACTGACGGACACCAGCACCACGGTCACCTTCGTCAATCTAAACAAAACCGAAACCCGGACGTTTGTCGTGCAAGGCGGCGCGTATGCCGAACACTGGATTGAATCCGTGGTTTGGAATGGAAAATCGACGCCCATTAACTCGACGAGCTTTACCGTCACCCTCGCTCCCGGCGCGGGCGGCACTCTGACGCTCACGATGAAACGCTATGCAGCAGACCCGACGGAGCTTTTCCCCTGGGATCAAAAATAAGTTGGAATAGTCTCGAGGCAGCGCTGAAAATATTCACTCATTTTTAGCGAGCGAGGCTTTGCAATTAGGGTGTTTATTCCATATATTTAACTACGTTAGTAAGAAACCTTCTGGTGGAGTAGTGGTTTCTATAGGTGGAGTATAACCCATGTCCCTTGACCCCGCCAAATTTACGCCAATGCAGGCATGGTCCCCGTTAAAAGCGGAGGACTGGAACCGGGATGCCGCACGGCATCTGCTGCACCGCATCGGATTTTCCGCCACGCCTGACCGCGTCGAGCAGACCTTCAAACAAGGTCTGCAAAAGACGCTGGAAGACGCCTACGGCTATGTGCGTCCGTTCACCCCTCCGGAAAGCCTGGCCGTTTACACGCAAAAACGGAACGAACTCATTGATGCCCAAGCCATGGGTGCGGTGACGCCCGCCGCCGGACCGCAAGGCAAACGAGTAGCGCAGGCTGCAGCTGCGGGGGCAGTCATCCCGCCCCAACGCCAGTTGCAGATGGAGTTGAACCAGCTCCAGCAACAGACCTTTCACGAATTTGTGCAGAGCTGGCTGGCGTTTGCCGCCAAGCCGGAAAATTCCCCGCAGGAAAATCTGACGATGTTTTTGGCCAATGTGCTGGTCATCGGCCAGGCCAAGGTTAAAGACCCGGAGCGCATCCACAACCATATTAACCTGCTGCGCACTTCCCTCCGCCAAGGCTACCCCAGCATCATCAAGTCAGTAACCTATTCGCCGGCGATGATTCAATACCTGGACTTGAACACCAGCGTCGCGGGTGTGCCCAATGAAAATTATGCGCGTGAAGTGATGGAGCTATTTACCCTCGGCGAAGGCCATTACACCGAAGGCGACATCAAGGAGGCGGCCCGCGCGCTGACGGGCATCGTCGTCAACAACGAACAGGGCTTTTTTGCCCGGCGGCGCTGGGATCCGTCGGTCAAAACCATTTTTGGCAAAAGCGGTAATTTCGGCGCGGATGACGTCGTGGACCTGATTTTCATGCAGCCGGAAGCGCGTACCCACCTGCCGAAACGATTCCTCGCCTTTTTTCTCTCACCGGATGCACTGCCCGCGCCCTACCTGACGGAACTGGGCAGCCAGTGGGCGCGCAGCAATTTCCGCGTGGACCAACTGGCGCGCACCGTCTTTTCCTCGCAACTGTTCTACCGCCCGGAATTTCGTGCAGCGTTGGTCAAGACACCCATTCAATACTACCTCGGCCTCTGCCAAGACTTGAGCCTCGATGTGTCGCCCTTTGAAAATCAGGTTTATCAAAATCTGCGGGCAATGGGGCAGGAGCCGTTCAACCCGCCCAACGTGCGCGGATGGCTCGGCGGGAAAAATTGGATTAATTCCTCGACCCTGGCCGCCCGCCGCCAACTGGTGCAGCAATTGTTTAATCCCTTCAATGAGCGCAATCTGACCGCCGACTTGCAGATGAAACTGCAAGCGGCCCGGCAGGCGGGCCATGGCGCCATCAACATGGACAATACGCGACTGCAAAGCCTGGCTGATAAAAGTGACGAGGAAATCGCCAAGCAGTTGCTCAACTACTACCTCGCCGGCGAAGCGACCGACGCCTACCAACGCGACATTCTGGACTATATGCAAAACGACCAGGGCCCGCGCGTGGGACTGGTGCGCGATGTGGCCGTCGCGCTGTTTCAATCACCAGCCTATCATCTTTGTTAAACTGGAGGATGCCATGAGCAACAATTACACCCAGCGCCTGCCCACGACCCGCCGCGAATTTCTGCGCATGACGGGCACGGGCCTCGGTCTGCTCGCCTTCAGCGCATATGCCCCGCGTTTTCTGACCGATGCCGCCGCAGCCAACGTGCCCGCACCGCAAAAGGACAAGCGCATTCTCGTGCTGGTGCAACTGGCCGGCGGCAACGACGGCTTGAACACTGTCGTGCCCTACGCCAACGACCTCTATTATAATCTGCGCCCGCGCCTGGGGATTAAAGATGTCACCACGCTGCACAAGCTGAATGATTCGGTGGCGCTGGCTCCGCCGTGCGGCGCACTGGCGAATCTGGCCAAGGACGGTAAATTCGCCGTCCTCCAAAACGTCGGCTATCCCAATCCCAACCGCAGCCATTTTCGCTCGAGTGAAATCTGGGAAACCGCCAGCGACGCAGACGCTTTTCTGGGCGATGGCTGGATTGGTCGCTACCTGGATAATTGCTGTGAAGGCGCGCCCGCCGATGCGCACAATCATGACCCCGCCGCAGTTCACTCGACCCTGACGCTGCCGCAAACTTTCTTCGCCAAGGATTCGCAAAACTATTTTGGCATCAGCGGCAATTTCCGCAGCAACGCACGCCAATACCAGCGTAAAGACGGCAAGGCCTTCAAACCATTGCTGGATGAATTTGCAGAAATCGCGCCGCCGGGCGACACGGGCAATTTTCTCAGCCACACCTTGATGGATGCCCTGGTCACCGAAAAGCGTGTGCAAAAAATTCTCGATGCTTATCAACCCAGCGCAACCTACCCGAACGCGGCGCTCGGGCAGTCATTGAAGCGCGTGGCATCGCTAATAGCCTCCGGCCTCGAAACGCGCGTGTATTTCTGCTCGCAGACCGGCTACGACACCCACGCCAACCAGTTCAACAACCACCAGCGGCTGCTCGGCGATTTGTCGGACTCGCTGGCGGCGTTCCAGAAAGACCTCGAAGCGCACGGCCTGGACAAGCAAGTGCTGACGATGACGTTTTCAGAATTTGGCCGGCGGCCGTATGAAAACGATGCGCAGGGGACAGACCACGGCACCGCCGCGCCGCTGTTTGTGATGAGCGGGGCGCTGAAACAAGGCGGCGTCATCGGCGAAGCGCCGGATTTGAATATTCCCGCAAAAGGTGATCTCACTTACAAAATCGATTTCCGCCAGGTGTATGCAACCGTGCTGGATAAATGGATGGAAACCGACCCGGCGGCGGTGCTTGGGCAAAAGTTTACGGAGCTGCCCTTTTTGGGATAATTCAGAGAAAAACTTGCTGCGCATAGCCCTTTGAGCTAGAAACCCCGCAGTAATGAAACGCCTTATTTTAGGAGGAGCAGGCTGGGTTGCTGCTTTAATCGCGATGGGTTGTGCCAGTGCACCGCAAAAAGCGCCCCCGTCCGCCGCTGCTCCTGCGGCCACTGCGCGAGTGGTGACACCACAAGAGGAGGCGAAAGCTTACAAGGAGAAAGGGCAAATGCTGCAAACCTCGGGTGATTATGAAGGTGCGTTGGTTGAATACAACAAAGTCGTCAGTTTGTTGCCGGACGACGCGGAAGGTTACGTTCTGCGCGGACTGGCCCGCCAGGCCAAAAATAATCTCAACGGCGCGATCGAGGATTTTACCCGGGCCATTGCCCTTGATAACACCAAGGCCGTGCCTTTTGCCAACCGCGGCGAAGATCGCCGAGCCTTGGGCGACAATGATGGCGCCATCGCCGATTTTAATCGCGCCCTGGAGATCAATCCGGTGGACGCCAGAACCTTAAGTCATCGCGGCACCGCCAGATTCAAAAAAGGCGATAAAGACGGCGCCATGGCCGACTATGACCTGGCCATCACCGCCGATCCCCAATATGCGGTGGCCTATTACAATCGGGGCACCATGTGGTCCGAGCAACATGAGGCGGCCAAAGCCCTGGCCGATTACGACAAGGCCATCGAATTGCAGCCTATGTATGCGAATGCCTATTTTAATCGCGCCGTTGAAAAGAATCATGCGGGCGATTTGACCGGCTCCCTAGCGGACTATGAAAAATATGTTGAATTGCATCCGCAGGACAGTTCGGCCTATTCCATCCGGGGCACGGCCAAATTGCTTTTAAAGGATACCGAGGGCGCCATGGCCGATTTTGAGAAGGCCCTGGAATTGGATCCCAAGAACGGTGGCGCCTATTACAACCGTGCCGGCCAAAAACTGGCTCAAAGCGATTGGGACGGTGCCATTGCGGATTATAGCCAAGCCATCCTCTATGACCGCGAGGATGTGGGCCCGGCTTACCACAACAGCAGCATCGCCAAAATGCGTAAAAGCGATTTAGCCGGAGCACTCGCCGATTGCACCCAAGCCATCACGCGGGAACCGAACGAGGCCGGCGACTACTTTCTGCGAGGCACCATTGAGGAAAAAATGGGCAAGCCCACGGAAGCGTTGGCTGATTACAACCAGACCATCGCACTCAAACCCGACTTTCCCGAAGGTTATATTAATCGCGGCAATCTCAAACGGTTGAGCAAAGACTACGCAGCCGCCGTGGCCGACTATGATAAAGTCATCGCCCTGGATCCGCAACGGGCGGAAGCCTACCGCAACCGAGGCCTCGTCGAGAAAGACGAAGGGAATCTGCCGGCGGCCATCGTTGATTTTGGCAACGCCATCCAGCGCAACCCGGCACTTGTGGTGACTTATGTCAATCGCGCTGAGGCCCGCAAGGCCAGCAACGATCTTGATGGGGCGCTCGCCGACTACAATCAGGCCATCGCGCGAGAACCGCAGAATGATGATTACTACAACAACCGGGGTAACGTGAACTCGTTAAAAGGTGATTCCGACCACGCACTGGCGGATTACAGCAAAGCCATTGAACTCAACCCCAAAGCCGGCGTCGCCTATAACAATCGGGGCAACACCCGAAAAGCGAAAGGCGATCTGGACGGAGCGCTGGCTGATTATAGCAGCGCCATTGAATTACTGCCCAAGGTGGCGGGATATTATGCGAATCGGGGCGCAGTCAGGCGAATGAAAGGCGACCTGCCCGGCGCCATCAGCGATTTGAACCAAAGCATCGCCCTCGACCCCAAGTATGCCTCGGTTTACAACGAACGGGCCATGGCCAAACGCACGGCTGGAGATGGCGAGGGCTCCCTGGCCGACTTTGCCCAAGCCATCGCCCTCGATCCCCAGCCGGCCTTCTATTATAATCGGGGCGATTCCCTGCGGAGCGCCGGCGAGCTGGACCAGGCCATGGCGGATTATGAAAAGGCCATTTCCTTGAATCCCAAATTTGCGCCCGCCTACACCGGTCGCGCGCTCATCAAGGCGCAGCAGGGCGACACCAGTGGCGCGGAGGGTGATTTTGACCAAGCCATTCAATTAGGCCAGACAACCGCGGCAGCGTACAACAACCGTGGTTATGCGAAACAGACGCTGGGCGACCTGGATGGCGCGCTGGAGGATTACGATACTGCCATTAAACAAAACCCGGCCTTTGTCGCCGCTTATGTCAACCGCAGCACCGTCCTCAAGGCCCAAGGCGATTTTTTTGGCGCGGCGGAAGATCAGACCATGGTTCTCAAACTCAATCAGAAAACGAACGGCAATTAATCGCGGTCAGGCCGTCAACAGAATCGGATTGTTCAAAACGGTAGGATGCGATAATTCAGGGGCACCCCTACCCCCATGAATACTCCTGCCACTAAAATCTCGCGCCAGCGTTTTCTCTCTGGGTTGCTACTGTCGTTGACGGCTCTCGTCGTTTCGTCGGGCTGTAGTTCGACGGGATCCATGGCCAGGGGTTGGCAGCCTGACCCGGGTTTTGAGAGTCTGTTTAACGGCAAGGACCTCACCGGCTGGCAATATAAGGGCGGGGACACATTCGATGGCAAAGCCGCCAGCACGGACAACCGCTTCACCGTGACCGACGGCATCATGACCGCCCACGACCGCGACCGCCGCACCCAGCCCATCCGGCAGTTGTGGACGATCCGCACGTTTCCAAATGATTTTATTTTGAAGCTGGAATTTCGCGCGGGAGTGAATGCCGACAGCGGCATTTTTGTCCGCTCCACGCAATTGCAGTGCCGCGACTACCTCATCGCCGGGCCATACAAAAACCTCAAGCTCTATAAGCCACAGGACTGGAACCAGATTGAAATCGTCGTCCACGGCCAGACGGCACACTGCACCTGCAATGGCGAATTATTGGAAGACGCGATGAAAATCGCGGTCAACGGCGGCATCGGCCTCGAAGCCGACCGCGGGCCCACCATGGACTACCGGCATATTGAGATTAAGGAATTAGCGACGGCAAAATAATTCACACCCTACCCCGCCGCGACGTTCTCATCAATCTCGGCATTGATAAAGACGTTCTTCACGTCGTCAATGGCCTCGAGTTGTTCGACGAGATTTAAAATCTTTTTGGCGGTGTCGGCATCCTTGACCGGCACCGTGTTCACCGGCAGGTAGGCGATTTCCGAGGAGTCAGCAGAAATTTTGGCCTTGGCGAGCGCGTCGGAAATGGCGTCGTAGGCGGAAATCGGGCTGATGATCTCAAAATGGTCGCCATGGGTCTTGATGTCCTCGGCCCCGGCGGCGAGCGCGATTTCCATCAACTTGTCCTCAGTGACTTTCTCCGCCGAGATGAGGAAATGCCCGCGATGATGGAAAGTAAAGGCGTGGGCTCCAGCAGTGGCCAGGTTGCCGCCATGCTTGGTGAGAACGGCGCGGACTTCGGCCACAGCGCGCTGTTTGTTGTCCGTGGTGACCTGCACGATGATGCCGACGCCGCCGTGGGCAAAACCTTCGTAGGTGATTTCCTCGTAAATCACCCCGGGGATTTCGCCGGTGCCCTTCTTGA
>Ga0206925_1084_pt1 | contig 19816 bp, 17 predicted proteins | sample Alteio_BWOrgHeat_62_FD_152944 | JGI IMG/M metagenome (GOLD analysis project Ga0206925, IMG submission 152944) | Enriched cells from forest soil in Barre Woods Harvard Forest LTER site, Petersham, Massachusetts, United States -... | ecosystem: Environmental > Terrestrial > Soil > Temperate forest >...
ATTTCTCCATCCAGCAGGTGGGGATTCAGCGGCTCGGCACTGTAGTAAAGTTCATCAATGGCCAGATAAGGATGATCCGCTTCCACCCGGTAGCAAAAGTCCGCCAAATTACGCAACGGCGTCTTGGTAAAATGGATGGTCACGACGCTGGTGGTGTAAATGGCGTCTTTCTTTGATTCGGTGGCGCCGGAGCTGATGGTTGGCGCGGGAATATCAGCGGCCACCGCGTAATTGCGCACACGCGGAACGAGGGCGGTCGAGTCAATCTTGGTCTGAAAAATCTGATTGTACTTTTTGGTTTCGTTCGCCACCGACTGCTTTTTGTTCAGCGAGTCCTGCTGCTTTTTCAACTGGGCCTGCGTGGTGGTGATGCTCATGCGCAAGGCTTTGAACTGGGAACTCAGCATGCTGACCCAGATGATGACGGCAACCCACACGAAGGCTATCAGCATGTTGCGCTCGCGGGGCGACATCTTTTCATACCAAATACGGATGGGGCGGAGAGTCATGATGGCTGGGCCGGATGGCCAAAAGAAGAAAAATAGGGAGGAGAGGGGTAGTGTATTTACTGGGCGGGCGCGACGGCGTTCGGATCAGCGACCGGTTGAGCCTGGACTTGGACGGGGGCGACCGGTTGGGGTGCCGGAGCCGGAGCCGGTGGCGGTGCGTTCAAATAAACCGTGGGGCCGGCTTGAGGGGCGGGAGGAGTATTATCCGCGGGTTGCACGGGGAACTGGCCACCCTGACCTTGAAATTGACCGTTCGGGCCTTGGAACTGGCCACCGCCTTGGAACTGACCGCCCTGACCTTGAAATTGACCACCTTGTTGGCCTTGGAATTGACCGCCTTGACCTTGAAACTGGCCACCGCCTTGGAACTGGCCGCCTTGGCCCTGGAATTGGCCACCTTGTTGGCCCTGGAACTGGCCGCCTTGAAATTGGCCGGGACCATTTTGGAAGGAATTATCCACGTAACTGTTATCGTCGGCCGCGTTTGGATCTTCGGGCGGTGGCGCGATCGGCTTGGGCGCGGGAATGGGCTCCGTCTCGGGGACTTTGTTAAAAGTGGCGTTTAAATTGAACTTGGCGCGGCTCAGGCCGACCATGTTGATGTTGAGTTTGCTATTGTCCACCGCCATGAGGCCGGAGTTCTGCAGCGAAGTGAGGAACGGGGTCACGAGATCAACATTCGTGGAAATGAAATCGGACACGGTGATTTTATTAAAATCATAAAACCGCGTTTTGCCGCCGATGTAAATTTCCTTGGGGCGGTATTGGTTGATTTCGCCGAGCATTTCAAACGGGTGCAATTCGTGATCAGTAAAATCCGTAAGTTGGGAGATGAGGGCGATGTGCTGATCAACGTCGGCCACATCCTTGCTTTGCTTGGCAATGATGCTGTTTTTCTGGCCAATCCAAATGCGGCCGCCAAACACGACAATTTGTCCGATGAACAGCAGCACGATCGCGGCGGCGGCTACTTGCAGGATACGGGTGGCCTGCTTGGCGGACGAACGGCGTTTTTGTTCGGCGGCGCGGAAAAATCCCCCGCGCAAATCAGCGGTCCAATATTCCGCCGAGCCGCCGGGAGCATGGCCCTCAACCTTCGTTGGCTCGGCCTCCGGCGCGCTGTATTGGGCAAACGAAAAAGTGAGACCGCGGGAGGTGCGGGTGGCCTCGGGGCTGGCCAGCAGGCCGGCCGCGGCTTCGGCGCGGGCATGGGCACCGAGGCGTTTGAGTAAATTTTCCCGGGCCGCGAATGCTTCCGCGACCGTGTTTTCCTTGAGGTGCTCAACTTCGACGCGGGAGGGAATCAGTTCACCGGCGGCATAGTGGACGGCGGCGACGTGGCCAGCTTCCCAGAGGAAAATCCAGTGGGCGGCGCCATCGGCGGGGGCGGCGGCAAAAAAGGAGGGCAGGACGTGGAAAAAAGATTCGTCCGGCGTGATATTTTCCGTCTTGAGGCGTTCTTGAAAAGCACCAAACAAAAACAAGTGGCGGCTTTTTTCATGCGCCAGATAACCCCAGGCCAGCTGGTCAATCGGCAGTGGCGACAATCCTTCGAGCGTGACGCCAGCAAAACCTTCCAGCTCGGAAGCTTGCATGCCATCGGGCAGCGGCTCGGCTTGCGTAAACAAAAAAGCGGTGGGCACAAACCGGACGGCCGGGGGAAGCGCGGATGCGTCGGTATTAAATACGGCCAGGAGATTGCTGATTGCGGAAGAAGCCACGGTGAGTAGGGGTGGGGGGATGGCCAGGGGAGGCGCGGCTGATTGCGGGTGAAAGGGAGAGTGTTAGCGGATTTATTGCTGGTGACAACCAAGAACGTCAGTCGTCAAAACGCAAACCCTTCGCAGGGTGAGAAGTTTCACAACGTGTTGAAATTACGGTTGTCAGAAGTTTGTCACGAAAATTTAGGGCAGGTCGTAGTTCTCCGCGAAATTGACAATTTTGAAGGGGTACGCGCCCGAGGTATTTGTCACGGTGGGGGTGAAAGTGGAACCGCCGGAACTACCGTTACTGGAACCGCCGCTGCTGCCGCTGGAGGAGGTGCTGGTGGGAATTCCGGTGCCGACGTTATTAGGCTGCACAATCGTGGAGAGAAGGAAATGTGAATCACCCAAAGAAACCAGCACATTGATCTTCAGCATTCGGCAGAGGAAGCCGACGCCGATATTCGTCGTGTTGGCTGTGGTCGCGGCAGCACCGCCACCCGCCGTGGTATTGCCGCCCGCTCCAGTAGTGGTGGGGCCGGTGGCAGTGGGACCGGCAGCTTGCATCGCAGCAAAAGTGGAATTGCTCGGGTTTGTCGCTGAAGTAGCTCGGGGAGTAGTAGGCGTGCGAGCGCCGCCGGTTCCTGCGGGAGGAGTGGTGCCTTGAGTGCCGGTGCCGCGCGCTGGCGTGGTTGTGCCGCCATTACCGCGGTTGCCGCCGGTGCCAGTGTTTCCGCTGGTATTTCCACTGGTGTTGCCGGAGGTATTCCCACCCGTATTGCCAGAAGTCGTCAGCACGCCAGCCAAGGTTTCCTCATCGGTGTTGCGGATGAGCATATCGTCGGGTGTGCCGGGCAGACCATCCTGGCCATAAAGGTAAGGTTGCATGACCGTCTCATCAATTTCCGACAGGTTTTGGTCGGCGAGGACGGCGAGCACTTCGGGTGGCGCGGTGTTCAGATTCGTCGTGCCGCCGGAATCGTGGAGGGTGACAATTTTGCGGAACTGCTGGTAGAGGGGAGTTTCGGTGCCGTTCTTGTCCCAAAATAAATCCTGCCAATTTTTGAGATAACGTAATTCATTAAAGTCAGTGATGTTGGTGTAAGTGGGGTCGTAAGGCGGATCCAGTCCCTCGTAGTAATCGTTATCGGCCCCGTCGGAGGTGAAGGTTCCGGTGTAGGCTTTGGTCCAGTCACGAAAAGTGTCGAGCAGGGTTTGTCCCTGGGTTGGGTCAACACCCATCGTGTCAAACATCGCCAGAAATTCAGTGTCACTCATCCGGTTCAGCGGCAGGTAACCCGTCAAATCCGTGATGGTGATGTTGATGGTCATGCCGTCGGGCGGATTGTAAATCGAGCTGGATTTCGACTCCATGTTTTCCGTGCTGTTGCTCCAGGATTTTTGGTTGAGGGGGTCGCCCCAGCCTTGCACCGGTCCGTAGAGCCCACCGTCAATTTGCAGGTAGCTGTTCAGCACGCCGAGGGTGGCCTCAAAGGCAGAGTAGGCGGCCATGCGCATGTTTTCCCGGCCAAAATACATGCCGCGCAGGATGATTTCCTTGCGTTCAATTTCCAAAAACGCGGTGACGAGCGCTGAAAGCACCAGAATGATGCCCAACACCAGGATAAGGATGGTGCCGCGCGCGCCCAACCGGCGGTGGGATGCGGATTCCGGCCGGGGGCTGGGTGAGGCTGGGGACTGGACGGTCATGGCAAAAGGGAAGGCAAAATTAATAAAGCGGCACGGAAGTATCCGCGGGGGGAATCGGCACATTCATGGTGCTGAGTTTTCCGTTCAGATCAAAAGTCAGTTGGATAAAATCCGGCAGGATGTAGCTGCCGGAGGTGGGGTCTTTCGGCGGGGTGTCCGAATAATTCCACTTCAAGCCCTGGGCATCATAATTCATATAGGTCATCCGCACAACCAGGGGCGAAAGCAGCGTGCGACGGACGGCGTTGATTTCGATATTGTTGGGGGTGGCTGGCGGCACCCAGATTAGCTCCAATCCTTCGTGATCCTTAAACTCGAGAAAACAGCGGATGGGTGGCCGGGGGCCGTTGTCCCATACGAGCAAGGGGCTGTCGCTGGGAAGCACCCAGGTGAGGTAAGGGTCTTCGCCGACGCTCACGGTCGGCGGCCAGCCCCACGCGACGAGGGTCGTTTTTTGAATGGCGGCCGCGGCATTGGTGCCGCCGGTCGAGTTCTCGGTAGCGCCGCTCGTGGTATTGCCCGCGGAAGAATTGCCGCTGGTTGAATTGCTGCTGGTGGAAGTGGGACTTGTGGTATTGCCGGCCAGGCTGGAAGCGGCGGAATCCTGGGAATTGACCGTGGGTGCCATATTGGTGCCCGCCCGGCTGGTGGTGGTGTTGCCAATGCCGCTGGAAAGGCCGCTGGTGCCGGTTATGCCGGTACTGGTAGGAGTAGTAGAAGCGCTGCTACCGCTACCGACAGTGGTGCTGCCGAGAGTGCCATTGGCTCCAGTGTTGCCGCTTCCCCCAGCCGTGGTATTTCCGGCCGTGCCGCCCGCCGTCGTGTTGCCGGCGGCGGTTGGGTTGACGGGAATGGCGCTGTCCGGCAGTGCCGTGGAAAAGGAATATTGCAAGAAACTCGTGACGCCGAGTTTGTGATGTTCCAAGCCCGGGTCGGTTTGCGCGGACTCGAGCATCGTAAACGCCGAATACATGAAAATGGCTGCCGCGCCGAGAATCAGCACCGAAATGGCAATCGCCATCAGGATTTCCACCAGGGTAAAGCCCGCTCGACCGGCCCGGGATGAGCGGGTCGAATTCGGCGGACAATGAATTGGCGAGGCGGGCATCATGGCCAGGTTTGCTGCGTGCGAATGCGGCTCAAGTTGTCGTGAATGTCACTGAGGAGCGAGGCGCGCTGATCTGTTTCCGACCATTGCGGGCGCAGAAGAAAGACGGTTTGATTCGAGCTTTCCGGTTGGACGCCATTGTCACCCGCGAGCGTGATGTTGAGCGTGACCTGGAAAAGATCGGGGGTTTCGGTGGTTTCCGTTTCCGCATCCCAATGACCCTGGCCGGCGGACGGCGTCGGCACATCGCCACCGAGGCTGAGCGATTGCGTGTCGGAGATGGTCAGCACCTGGTCGCGCACGAAGGCATAGTCATGTTCACGGCCTTCGGTGATTTCCATGTTGGCAATGGCGTTGAGCGCGATGCTCAGCGATTGGGCCAGCACGCCAATCGTCAGGATGAAAATCATGATGGCGATGAGCGTTTCCACGAGGGAAAAGCCGGGCTGGGTGCGAAGGCGTTTCATGGGAGAGGGGGCAAGGGCGGCACCACATCGGGAAATTTGGGCGGCGGCCCTTCGGAGAAAGAATCGAGGAAGAAATTCGAATCATTGCTGTCCACGGTCAGGGTCACTTTGACCGGCGGGGTGGCGCCACTGGCGTGGAAAACCAGGCGCGAAGATGGTTCTTTCGAGAATTGGGCATCCTCACCGGTTTGGGTGGTGGGGTCGGTGGCCAAATCGGTCAACGGCAAAACCTTGGTGAACTCCAGCTTGATATTAACATTGGGGTCGTCGGCGCCATCGGGGTCTTGTTCGAGGACGTTGCCCTTGTCATCCAGCAGGTCGAAGCTGTGGCCGTCGCTATTGTAAGTAAGGATGACGGTGTCCATGCGGGACATGGCGAGGTAACGGGCCTGGCGGACGGTAGCTTCGAGCACTTTGGCCGGCGGCAGGTGGTTGATGCCGCTGGCGATGCTGCGCATGTCCACGGCGGCGAGGGTGGTGATGATGAGAACCAGCGCGAGGGCAATGAGGATTTCCGTGAGCGTAAAACCGCGCGCGGCCTTGAAGCAGGGCGCATAAACCACCCGCCCGCGCTCGGGGGCGCGGGCGGTGCAGCGTAGGCCGGGTTGAACCGGCCGGTTGGCGGGGTTTGATTTCACCGTTTGCCGTGGTCGTCAAAAAAGGCGGACGGTCGGGCGGTGCGCATGACCACTACTGCGTGGGTGCGGGCCAATTGCCGATGTCGTCAGCCGTATTGTTTTGCCCGTCGGGTCCCATCGACCAGCAGTCATACTTGCCGGCAGCTTGATTATGCGTCGAAGGATAGGAGTACTGATAAGGATTGCCCCACGGATCTTTCGGCACCCCGGGCGTGGTGAAGTAGGGCCCGCGCCAGCCGCTGACGCCGTCCGGCTTTTCCGAGAGGGCTTCGAGGCCTTGCTCGGTGGTCGGATAATTGCCGGTGTTGGTGCGGTAAGCGAGCAGCGCGGTGTCAACTTCGGAGCTCACAAAAAGGTGGGCGACGTCTTCCTGGCCGCCGCTGAAAATCTTTTTGAGGTCGGTGACGGCCACCGCGACGAGCATCACGATCAGCGCAATGGCGATCAGGATTTCCGTCAGGGTAAAGCCGGGCGTGAGACGCCGGGAGTTTACGGTGGCGCGGGGGCGCCGGAACTGGAGGGGGATGGTCATGGGAGAATGAGTTGGGCGGACAGTTGAGGGGTGGGTAACAATGCTATTGGCGTAAGCTTGGCTGGTTTTCAATAGGAAACAGAAGGAGTGGGATAAAGTTGCGTGGGCGTTTTGAGTTTACCAATTGCCGATATCGTCGCTGCTGCCGCTTTTTTGGTCGGGACCCATGGACCAGATGTCGTATTGGCCGATGGCGTGGTGATGCGCCGGAAAAGCGTATTGGTAAGACATATTCCACGGGTCGCGCAGCGCATTGGCATCGGCGAGGTAGGGGCCGTGCCAGTTGGCGACATTGTCCGGCTCTTCGACGAGCGCCTTCAGGCCCTGCGCGGCGGTCGGGAAGCTGCCGGTGTCACTCTTATAGAGTTGCAGCGCGGTGGTGAGCTCGTTGCTCATATAGCTTTTGACGCTGTTAATTTCGCCGGCGGCGCCGTGGGTGGCGGTGTAGCGGAAATAGCCGAAAATGCCGGCGGCGATGACGAAGAGGACGATGCCGAGATCGGCATAGCGGAAACGCTTGGGCGCGGCCTTGGCGGCCGGCAGCATGGTCGTGCGGGAGTAGGATTTGGCTTTAAGCATGGCGGATAAAAGTTGGAGGGTTGAACGGTCAAAGGACGAAACGCCGTCTTTGGGTATTAGTTACAGTTTTTATTGGCCCAACCCGCTCGCAGAGAGGACTATGACAGATGTTTTACAAATGGGTTCCCTGAGCGTAAAGGCAAGGTTACGAGTGTATTAAGGGAGGTTATGGGAGAGGCTTGCAGGGAGGGGCAGGGAAGAATTGAACCACGGGGGCACGGAGAACACGGAGGGTGTGTTTCCCAGGTATAGCTAACAAATATTCCACACTTTACGCTTTCGCCGTTTTCCCTTCATACAACTTCCACAACGCCTGAGTCCCATCATCCGCATGGCCGGAGGCGGCGAGGTCGCGGTAGAGTTTTTCGCCGAGGCCGAGTCCGGGCAAATCGAGTTGCATTTCTTTCGCCGAAGAAAGCGCGATGGCGAGGTCCTTGCAAAAGTGTTTCACATAAAAACCGGGCGCGAAGTTGCCATTCAAAATCCGGGGCGCGAGATTTTGCAGCGACCAACTGGCCGCCGCGCCGCCGCTCGTGCTCTTCAGCATATTTTGCGCATCCAGCCCCGCGTCGCGCGCGTAGGCGAGCGCCTCGCACATCCCGATCATCGAGCAGGCGATCATAATTTGGTTGCACATTTTCGCGTGCTGGCCGCTGCCCGCCGGGCCATGATAAACAATTGTCGAACCAAAGAGCGACAAGACCGGCTCGGCGCGCGCAAAGGCCGCCGCGTCGCCGCCGACCATGATGGAAAGTTTGCCGTTTTTCGCACCGACATCGCCGCCGGTCACGGGTGCATCGAGCGCGGCCAATCCGCGCGCAGAAGCCGCCGCGGTAATTTTTTTCGCGAGCGAAGGCGTGGAAGTAGTCAAATCCACCAATAGCGCGCCCGGGGCGGCAGAATTGACCAAGCCTTTGGGCCCAAGAAAAACTTCTTCCACATCCGCGGGAAAACCGACCATGGTAAAAATCAATTTACAGCGCGGGGCGAGTTCGGCGGGGGTCGCGGCCCACTGCGCACCGGCGGCCACAGCAGATTCGGCAGTGGCCCGCGTGCGGGTGTAAACGACGACCGGGTAGTCCGCAGTCAATAAATGTCCGGCGAGGCTGCGGCCCATGACGCCGAGGCCGATGAAGCCGACGGCCCCGCCCTCGAAGGTTTTTTGGCCGGACGGGGTGGGGGTGCTCATGCCCCGCACTGTAAAAGGCGCCCGGCAGAGCGCAAATTTTTAATCGCCGGGGACGAGGGTTTGGGGTTAATTCTAAAAAATGCTGTTCGACCCCCAACGCCTGCTGCTCATCGCCGGGCCGTGCTCGCTGGAAAGCGAGGCGATTTGCCGCGCCGTCGCCGACGTGTTGGTGAAACTGCGCGACGACGAGCCGGACTTGAACATAATCTTTAAAGGTTCGTTCGACAAAGCCAACCGCACCTCGGGGCATGGCTTGCGCGGGCCGGGACTGAAGAACGGCTTGAAACTCCTCGCCGGCGTCAAAAAGAAATACGGTTTTCCGGTGCTGACGGATTTTCACAACGCCGACCAGGCCGAGGCCGTCGGTGAAGTGTGCGACGTATTGCAAATCCCGGCGTTTCTCTGCCGCCAGACCGATTTGCTGCTGGCCGCGGCGGCGACCAAGCGCTGCGTGAATGTCAAGAAGGGCCAGTTCCTGTCGCCGTATGAAATGGAATTCGTCGTGAAAAAACTGGTGGAAGGCGGCGCGGGCGAAATCTGGCAGACGGAACGCGGCACGACGTTTGGTTATCAAAATCTCGTCGTGGACATGCGCTCGTTCAGCATCATGGGTGGGCACGGCCATCCGACGATTTTCGACGCCACGCACAGCGTGCAGCTCCCCGGCGCGGCGGGCGGCGCCTCCGGCGGGCAGCGCGAATACGTGCCGCCCCTTGCGCGCGCGGCGCTGGCGGCGGGTGCGAACGGACTTTTTATTGAAACCCACCCCGATCCCGCGCACGCGATTTCTGACGGGCCCAGCCAGGTGCCGTTGAAGGAATTTCCGAAACTCATCGCCTCGTGTCTGCGGGTGTGGCGCGCAGTGCGCAGCAAGTGAACCCGCAACCTTTGGCGGGCGGCGCGGTTGAACCCCGTCTTACGCGTTCGCTTCTTTTACGCGGCTCCCGCCTCTCTTCATGATTACCCACGCCCCGACTTCCGCCGCGCCCGTTGATGCGCGCCGCTATCTGCCGTGGGTGCTGCTGCTGTTTGTGGGCAGCGGGTGTGCCGCGCTGATTTACGAAATTGTCTGGTTCCAGATGCTGCAACTGGTGATTGGCGCGACCGCGGTGTCGTTGGGCGTGCTGCTGGGGACGTTTATGGGCGGCATGTGCCTGGGCAGTTGGCTGCTGGCGCGGGTGCTCTCGCCCAAACACCGGCCGCTGCGGGTGTATGCCTTGTTGGAATTTTGCATCGGGTTGCTGGGGCTGGCAGTACTTTATGGGATGCCGGTGCTGGAAAAAATTTACCTCGCGGGCGCTCAGCCGGGCATGTTCAGCATTTTTCTGCGCGGGGTGGTGAGCGCGATTTGTCTGCTGCCGCCGACCTTGTTGATGGGCGCGACGCTGCCGGCGATTTCACGGCGACTGGAGTCCACACCCGAAGGCGTGTCGTGGCTGGGTTTCTTTTACGGCGGGAATATTGCCGGCGCGGTGTTTGGCGCGCTGCTCGCGGGATTTTATTTACTGCGCGTGCATGACATGGCGGTGGCGACTTACGCCGCGGTGGGCATCAATTTTTGCGTCGCACTGCTGGGCCTCGGCCTCGACAGTCAGTTGCCGCAGGACGATACCAACAACAACACGGAAACATCGACCAAGCCAGCCCCACGCGCGAAGGGTGTTTCATTGGCCTATATAGTCATTGGACTTTCGGGGATGTCGGCGCTCGGCGCGGAAGTGGTGTGGACGCGCCTGCTTTCATTGTTGCTGGGCGGCACGGTTTATACTTTTTCGGTGATACTCGCCGTGTTTTTGATCGGGCTGGGCTTGGGCAGCAGCGCCGGGGCGTGGTGTGCGCGCATTACCAGCAAGCCGCGTTTTTGGCTGGGCGTTTTGCAAATGCTGCTGGCGGCCGCCATCGTGTGGGCCGCGTATATGATTACTGACTCGCTGCCGTACTGGCCGATTGACGTGTCGCTGGCCGCGCCCATTGATCCGACGATATCGTGGCAGCCGTGGCTGAATTTCCAGCTCGATTTCGTGCGCTGCCTGTGGGTCGTGCTGCCACCGGCGTTGTGCTGGGGCGCGAGTTTCCCGCTGGCGCTCGCGGCAGCGTCTTCGCGCGGGCAGGATCCGGGCAAGCTGGTCGGCGGAGTGTATGCGGCGAATACCATCGGCGCGATTCTCGGTGCATTGATTTTTAGTTTAGTGGTCATCCCGTATTTGGGCACACAGAACGCCGAACGTTGTTTGCTGGGCATCGCGGTGCTCGGCGCGGTGTTGATGCTCGTATCTTGCTGGTGGAGTGGAAATGTGGAAGAGGCTCAAGAAAAACCCGACGTCTTTGTCATGGTTGGAAGCGCGGCGGCCTTATTGTTGGCCTGCGGGTTGCTTGGTTTTCTCGGCTGGAAAATGGACAAGATTCCCGACGGGGTCATCGGCTATGGGCGCAGCTTGCTCAAGAATTTTCCGTTGCCGGAGTTTCTCTACGTCGGTGAGGGTATGAATTCCTCCGTCGCGGTTTCGCAAAGTCCCGACGGCACGCGCAATTTTCACGTTAGTGGAAAAATCGAGGCCTCGACGCTGGGCCAGGATATGCGCCTGCAGCGGATGCTGGGCCACGTGCCCGCCCTTTTGCAAAAAGCGCCGAAGTCGGTGCTCATCGTGGGTTGCGGCGCGGGCGTCACGGCTGGAACCTTTACGCAATATCCGAGCATTGAACGCATCGTCATCTGCGAAATCGAACCGCGCATTCCGCAATTCGTCACCCCGTATTTTGGCGAGCAGAATTACCACATCGTGGACGGCATCGCGAAAGAGAATCCGCATATGGTCAATGGCAAGAAGGTGGAAGTCGTTTACGACGATGGCCGGCACTTCATGCTGACGACGAAGGAAAAGTTCGATATCATCACGTCGGATCCGATTCATCCGTGGGTGAAGGGCTCGGCGGTGTTGTACACGCAGGAATATTTTCAGTTATGCAAAGACCACCTGAATCCCGGCGGGATGGTGACCCAATGGGTGCCACTGTATGAAAGCACCACGGCGGTGGTGCAGAGCGAATTAAAAACTTTCTTCTCCGTGTTTCCCGAAGGCACGCTGTGGAGCAACGACAGCGGCGGCGAAGGCTATGACGCCATCGTGCTGGGCGAGGCCAACCCGGCGGCTTACAATGTGGACGACATGCAGGCGCGATACGACCAGAAGGAATACAGCTTGGCCGCGCGCTCGCTGCAGGATGTGGGCTTTAATTCCGCGATGGATTTGCTGAAAACCTACGGCGGCTCGGGCGATGATATGGCCACGTGGCTGCGGCAGTCGCCCATCAACCGCGACCTCGATTTGCGCCTGCAATATCTCGCGGGCTTTGGCGCCAATCTTTACCTCGAAAAAGAAATCTATAACCAAATCAAAGAGCACCGCACCTATCCGGAGGATATGTTTACGGGTTCGCCGGAGAAGATCGAGGAGCTGCGCTCCGTGCTGAAAGCGAAATCCTCGATTTCGATTCAGAGCCTCAATCAGCTCTTGGGTAACTGAGCCGGGGCCACGAGTTTGGCTGAGACAAATTCGGCAATTTCGGCGGGCATGTCGGAACCGGCTTGGGCGAATAGTTTTTGCAGGCGGGGAAAATTGATGGGGCCGTCGGGGTTGAGCACCGGGGTGCGCTTGTAGCGCAGCCCGGGATTGCTTTCGCCGTCGTCCACGGTCGTGTGAAGGTAGCCGGTTTCCGGCTTCCAGGTGAGGGCACGTTCGGTGTGGCGGTCGTGGTAACAAAACTGGAAGCCCACGGGCGCGCCGTCTTTATCACACCAAACAATCAAGTCCAACTCGTCGCCCGAAAACCACCGACGGGGCAGTTCGCCGCGCACCTGGCGGCAATTTTTCACTTCACGTAACGCACTCATCGGGGAATAGTCCAATCCTAGCACAAAACGCCCGTCGCGACGAGCGGGAAAGACAGCTCCAAAGTCTGGCCAACGGGCAGCGCCGCCCACTGAGCTGTGAGTGCATGGATGCGCGCACGGAGAGCGGTGAGCGTCTCCTCCGTCACCGGCGCAACGGGCCGTGCGGCGGGAGGTTGCGTTTGAAATTGCGCGATGAAACCGTTGAATTCCGCCGCGGTCCACGGTTGCTGGGCTCCGGTTTCACGGTCGAGCAACTGAACGACATCCTCCACCGGGTCGGAATCAGCCGGAGGTTTTCCCCGCGGCCAGGGCGTGCCGAAGTCGCCCAAGTTCCAGCCCTCGGCCACCAGACCGTAAAACCCCCGGCGCAGGCCCAAGGCGGTCTCGACGACATAATGGGTCAAATCATGTTTGGGGAAAAACATCGCGGTCGGCCCTTGATATTGTTGGCGCGCGATGGAGCCATCCGGGCGCACGCAGGTCAGGACGTATTCGTCCGCAGCACGCTTGGTCAGATGGATGGCCAGAGTGGGCATGGGGGCATTTTTGCGATGCCCCCCTCCAAGGCGAGCCAAAGCCGCTGCATCTTTTGGCGGTGGGTGCGGTTAAAAAGCTTTGAGCTCACCCATCCCTGCGGTAGCTTATCCCTTTATGCAATCCCTCGCGGCAGCGGCCATCGTCTTTGTGGGCGGATTCGTCATCATGGTGCTGGAAATTGTGGGCACGCGTTTTTTGGCGAAATATTTCGGCACCTCATACTACGTGTGGGTCAACCAAATCGGGCTGGTGATGGTCGCGCTGGCGCTGGGTTATTATTGGGGTGGGATTCTGGCCGACCGCTGGCGGAAGCTGGGCAAACTCGCCTGGTTGCTGGCACCGGCCGGTGTTTTTACTTTTTATATTCCCCATTTTGCCGACACCTTAATCAATTTTGTCAGCACGCCCATCAACCAGCCGCTGACCCCGTTCCGGCAGGTGCTCGACCCTGTATTGGGCAGCGCCGTGGTTTTTCTGCTGCCGTGCGTAATGCTCGCGATGCTCTCGCCGTACGTGACGCAAATTTGCGCGCGGAATTTGTCCCAAGTCGGCCGGGCCAGCGGGTTGATTTTCGCGGCGAGCACGGTGGGCAGCATCGCAGGGGTATTTATTTCCGGCTATTTTTTGCTGCAAACAGCGACGCTGACCACGATTTTCTACGTCACCGGCGGCGCGATTATGGTGCTGGCGGCGGCGTGTGTCGCGCTCAATGGCTGGCTACAACCCCCGGACGTGTCGGTTACTCCTTCCTCACCCCAAATTCATGATTAAACACCCTTTGTTTTTGGCGGGCATTTTGACTGTGCTTGCCACGGTTTCCGTCTTGGGCCAGAGCGGCGACATTACTGAGACCGATTACGTCTTCAGCGGCACGTCGCCCTACCACAACATTGCGGTGACGGATGCGGAGGGATTTCGCACATTGTTGTTTGACGACACGCATGAGTCGCGGATGGAAATCAAGAATCCCTATGCGGGCCAGTTTGAGTACACGGAATATTTCCAGATGATCTGGCTGTGGAAGCCGGACGTGAAAAGCATCCTCATGCTCGGCCTGGGTGGGGGCAGCACGCAAAAGGCCATGGTGCATTATCATCCCGAGGTAAAAATGGAGACGGCGGAGATTGACCCGATGGTCGCGGAGGTCGCGCAAAAGTATTTTGGCTACAAGCTCGATGATCGGCAAAAGCTCGATGTCATTGACGGCCGGCAATTTCTGCGCCGCGCGCCGGACAAGTATGACGCCATCCTGATGGACGCGTACACGCAGGGCCGCTATGGCGCGAGCATCCCGTACGAATTGGTCACCAAGGAATTTTTTGAAATCACCCGCGACCATTTGGCGCCCGACGGCGTGCTGGCTTACAACGTCATCACGATTCTCAAGGGGTACAACACGAGCGACATTGTGGCGTCCATTTACCGCACGCTGAAGGAAGTTTTCCCGCAGGTGTATATTTTCGAGGCGAAATCGAGTTTGAACATCGTGATGGTCGCGAGCTTGAAAAAAGGTGCGACCGACCTCGCCACATTGAAAAAGACCGCGCAGGCACTGGTGGACGCGAAGAAAATGACCTTTCCGGGATTCCTCGACCGTGTGGCCGGTTTTCAGCCGAAAGCTCCGGCCAATTACCTTGCCGCACCGTTGCTGACCGATGAATCCGCGCCCGTCGAAAGTTTGAGTCAAGGCGTGCCGGCCAAAAGCGCTGTACCGGCGGGAAGTTCGAAATCGCCGTGAGGATTTTACATCTTCAGCGGACGGAAATGCTGCCCGTGGCTGGTTTCGCCTCGGGTGGCTTGTAGCCCCAGAGGTGGCGGTCTTTGATGATGGCGGCGGCCGGCGGCGGCATCATGGTTTCCCAGGTGGAGTCGCCCTCGGCGATTTTCTTTAATACGTCGCGCGAGAAAATGCCCAGGTTTTGCGAGTGGTAGCCCAAAAGCGGCTCGATGTAATGGTTCTCGAGCAGGTAGGCGTAAAGGTTGCGCAGGTGGATTTTGACCTGCAGATTTTGCGCGGTGATGAGCCAGTCCCCCGGCATCGGCATGGCTTGGGGTGGGGGAGTGTTGCCGCCGGTTTCCGCGGCTTTGCCCGCCTGTTCCGAAAGGTAGCGATTATAGCCGGAACCTTTCATCGGGTACACGTACATGCGGGTATTTTCTTTAAATAACCGTCCGCAGGCTTCGAGAATGCCGCCCGGCAGATTTTCGTAGTACTGCTCGTTAAAGACCTCGAGCAGGTTGTTAATGCCGAGCGCAATGCCGACCATCTTTTTGGTGAAGCGGCGAAAATAGTCCGTGAGCCGGAAGAACTCCGAGTAGTTGGAAATCAGCACGTGGTAACCCAGCGCCGCGAGCGTGTCCACCCGGGCGAGGAAATCATCGTGGTTGAGTTCCCCGCCCGCCAGCAGGTTGTGCATGGTGATTTCGAGCAGCACCACCACGTCTTCGCCGCGGTTTTTTTCCTCCTGCAAAAATTGCGCGCCGGCGGCATCGAGCATGTCAATGTTGACGTGCGTGACGGGCCGGAAGGATCCACGTTCCACGAGAATGGCTTTCTTATAAAGAATCTCCGATGGCTGCAGGACATGGCGGTCGGGCGAATACATCACTGCGTTGGTCAGCCCGTGTTTGACGAGATACAGGCAGACGGAGCGGTTTTCGACGTGCACAAAATCGGGCCCGTTGAACTCAATCATGTCCACCTCGATGCGCGCGATGCCGAGGTTGTCCGCCAGCGAGACGATAAAATCCTCGATATTGAGGTGTTTAATGAATGCGCCATAGACCAGATTCACGCCGATGACGCCGAGGGCGTCCTGCTGCGCGACGGCGGTCTTGTCCCACATCCGCACGTGGATGATGATATCACTGGGCGCAGCGTGGGGTTCGAGTTGGAAACGCATGCCCATCCAGCCGTGGCAGTCGCCGGTGCCTTTGTAATTGGCGGCGGCGACGGTGTTGGCGTACACGAAAAAGGTGCTGCGGTCGCCGCGGGTTTCATTGAGCCGTTCCGTCAGCAACTGGTATTCATGGTCGAGCATCTGCTGCAGGCGCTCGCGCGAGACGTAGCGCCCCGCCTTGCCGTAGATGTCGTCGCTGAACTTCATGTCGTAGGCGGACATGCTTTTCGCGATGGTGCCCGACGCCCCGCCGGCCTGGAAAAACTGCCGCGCGACCTCCTGCCCCGCGCCGATTTCGGCAAACGTGCCGTAAATTTTGGGGTCGAGATTGATGGCCAGGGCTTTCTGGCTGGTGTTCAATTTCGCAGGCTTGTTCGGGTCTTCGTTCATGGCAAGAGGAGGAGAGGCGAGGGTCAGCATACAGGTATTTTTGGCAAAATACAGCACGCAGTATGCCTCATCAGCCTAAACCGTGGGGCCAGCGGGGACTCAATCGTTTTCTTTCCAACATTTGGGTGACAACTTTTGGCTGCTTTGGCTTAAATGAATTGTCCCGGCATATTCCCTTGCGGGACGCGTTTGAAAGCATTATTTTATCGGGCAAACTGCCGAACACGTCTTTTGCCGGATTTTCATCAATCATCATGAAGATATTGTCCTCCATCCTTGCCTTACTGGTGTTACTCACCACTCCGTTATCCGGGGCGACTGACATCTCCGAATTGACTAAAGAGACGCAACGCACCAAGCAAGAGCCCGGCAAGTTTACCATGGTGTGGTGGATACCCACCCAATTTTGGGAGGCCAACCTTAAAAATGATCCCCGTTTGACCGACACCCAAAAAACCGACCTATCCAAAATTTTGGACAAATATACCGTGGTGGTCGTGGTGGCCGGCGACTTTGGGCCCATGGCCGCCTATCAGTCCAAAAAACACGATGACATTGTCGCTAACACTGAATTGCGAGTGAATGACAAAGTCATTCCGTTGTTGCAACCCGCCGATGTTTCCAAAAGCGCCATAAACTTCATTTCGGTCATGAAGCCCCTGATGGCAAACATGCTGGGGGCGATGGGCGAGGGCATGGAATTTCTTTTGTATTCCAATGATCAAAACGGGACAAAATTAATCGATGGCATGAAGTCCGGCGGTTTTACTTACACCGTCTTCGGAAATAAATTCACTTGGCGTCTCCCGCTTGGCAGCCTGCTTCCGCGCAAGATTGACCCCTCCACCCAGGAGGAATTCCCGGGCAACTATCTTTTTAATCCATTCACCGGGGGCAAACTTGCTATAAAACCCGACGCCGTTAAAAACTAGGATTGCTTCCTCATTGACCCGGGTCAGCGCCCTTATCGGCAATTTTCTGTTGGTTTGCGTGCAGTTTGCCTCCTTGCAGTTTTTCACCCTTGAGTTATAGAATAATCCTCCGATGCGCTTTTTTCTGAAATCAGTCGCGGCCAACCTCGTGGCCATCTTTATCACGTTCTTCGTGCTGGCCATGGTGGGAGTGGTGGGGATGGTGATATTCGTGAAGGTTGCCGCGAGTGCGGGCCACCATGAAAATACCACCCATGCCAAGTCCATCCTCGTGTTTGACATGGACGTGGCCATCACCGACGCCCCGGAACATGGCGGGCCGGGCCTGTCGCTCGGTCTGGGCGGTTTGAGTGGTTCCGGCACGCCCCGCCTGACGGTTTACGAAGTTGTCAATGCCCTCGACCAGGCGGCCAAGGACGACAAAATCGCCGCCCTCTATCTGAGCGGCAGTCTCGATACCGACAACGCCGCCTCGGGGTACGCCGCACTGCGCGAAGTTCGCCAAGCCATCGAACGCTTCAAGGCCAGTGGCAAAAAAGTCTATGCCTACCTCGACGAGCCCACGGTCAAGGACTACTATCTCGCTTCCGCCGCCAATACCATTTCGCTCAACCCTTTTGGCACGCTCAGCATCAACGGCCTCGCTGCCGAATCGTTTTACCTGCGCGATGCCCTGGCGAAATACGGCGTCGGCGTGCAAGTCACCCGTGTGGGCAAGTACAAGTCCTACGTGGAAATGTTCACCGAAAACCACATGAGCGACGCGGACCGCGAGCAGCTCACGCTTTTGCTCGGTGGCATCTGGGACAATGTGGCTGGCGACCTCGCCACCAGCCGCAAGCTCGACGTGGTCGCGGTGAAAAAACTGGCCAACGAACCGGGTGTTTTTCTCGCCAAAGATGCGCTGAAAAACAAGCTCGTGGACAATCTGGCCTATCTGGACGAAATCATTGGCACGCTGGAGGACGTGGGCGCTTACGACGAGGACAATGACACCTTTTACCAGGTCGCACTTTCAACTTACGCGGACCGCATGGAGTCCAAACGCATTCTGGCCACCAAGAGCGCCTTCAAGTCCGGTGACCAAATCGCCGTGGTGTATGCCGAGGGCGAGATTGTGGACGGTGGCGGCGGGGCGGATAATATCGGCGGCGATGATTTGTCTTCGACCTTGCGCGAGATTCGCGGCGACAAGGATGTGAAGGCCGTGGTACTGCGCGTGAACAGCCCAGGTGGCAGTGTCCTCGCCAGCGAAGTCATCCAGCGCGAAATCCGCCGGTTGCGTGACGAGAAGAAACCCGTGGTCGTCTCCATGGGCACTTATGCCGCCAGCGGCGGTTACTGGATTTCCACCTATAGCGATTATATTTTTGCCGAGCCCACGACGGTCACGGGCTCCATCGGTGTTTTCGGCCTCAAATTTAACATCAAGGACATCGCCAATGAACACGGTGTGGCGTTCGACGGTGTCAAAACTGCGCCGTTTGCAGACTTGGACACGATGACGCGCCCGTGGAATCCCGATGAACAAAAGCTCGCCCAGACGCTGGTGGACAATATTTATGACTCGTTTATCGGCAAAGTGGCGGAAGGTCGCAAATTGCCGGCGGATAAAGTCAATGAAATCGCGCAGGGCCGCGTGTGGACGGGCGCCGATGCCAAGAACCTCGGCCTGGTGGATGCCTTGGGCGGCCTCGGCGACGCCATCAAGAAGGCCGAGGAACTGGGCAAGTTGAAGGGTAAGCCGTGGCATATTGAAGAATATCCTGAAAAACAATCGCCTTTGGAAACGGTGCTCCAGGCGCTGGCCCAAAATGGCCAGCCCCCGCCGGTGTCCCGGCTGGGTCTTAATCTCAACGCCACCGTCACCGGTCATGACCCAGTGTCCACCTCCGTGCGGGAATTGCAGACGCAGTGGAATTTCATCCGCACGTTTAACGACCCGCGGGGAATGTATGTGCGGTTGCCGTATTTGCTGAATTTTTAAATCGGCAAACTTGCGGACGAAGCGGGTGGGGGGAGTTGGGGTGGTTAACCGCCTCGTCACAATTTCGTGGCTGGTGCGTTTCGTGCTTCCCCCGGAGTAAATTACCCCTAGAGTAAACGCGCTTATCCTTATCTTCCATGAGCAAAAAACCCGTCAATTCCGGTCATAATCGCGGCAAAGTGGTCATCATCGGCGCCGGTGGCGTTGGCGGCGTGGTCGCGCACAAGGTCGCCCAGGCCGTCGAACATTTCCCGGAGGTCATCCTCGCCTCGCGCACGTTGTCCAAGTGCCAGGCCATCGCCAAGCAGCTCCCGCGCGCCATCCGCACGGTGGCGATTGACGCCGACAACGTCCCGGCGCTCACCAAATTCCTCAAAAAGGAAAAGCCCTTTCTTGTCATCAACGTCGCGCTGCCATACCAGGATCTGCCCATCATGGACGCCTGCCTCGCGGCCGGGGTGCACTACCTCGACACCGCGAATTACGAGCCGCCGAATATTGCCAAGTTCGAATACAAGTGGCAATGGGCCTACCAGGAGAAGTTCCACAAGGCCGGCCTCATGGCGCTGCTCGGTTCCGGTTTCGACCCCGGCGTGACCAATGTCTTTTGCGCCTACGCCCAGAAAAAACTTTTCGACCGCATTGAGCAAATTGACATCCTCGACGCCAACGCCGGTGACCACGGCCTGCCGTTTGCCACGAATTTTAATCCCGAAATCAACCTGCGCGAAGTCTCCGCCCGC
>Ga0206925_1015_pt3 | contig 19518 bp, 17 predicted proteins | sample Alteio_BWOrgHeat_62_FD_152944 | JGI IMG/M metagenome (GOLD analysis project Ga0206925, IMG submission 152944) | Enriched cells from forest soil in Barre Woods Harvard Forest LTER site, Petersham, Massachusetts, United States -... | ecosystem: Environmental > Terrestrial > Soil > Temperate forest >...
GGTAAAGGGTGTCCTTTACCTGTTTGCCGTCTACCATTTTAACCGTATCACCCAATCTTTGCCCAATAATTGGCAATTTAGTCGGCTCATGATTGCAACCTGAAAGAGCAAAACCCGCTATTATGCAGCCGGTTAATAAAAATCGAATTCTCATTTTCATGGTTTATTATTTTTTGGCTGCCAACCCTTTCAAAGTATTATTTGCATGGTCAAGGCTTTTTCTAATTTTAGTCTGCACAACCTGTATTTTTATCAATTGCAAATTCATATAGGCTATGGCGCTGTCTTTATTGGTCTTAACATCAGGGGCATGATAGTCATGCATCCAATCCATCATCGTATTATTGGCGTTCTGTATTTTGTCAATTGCCGCTTTAATGCTGTCTTTTAAATCAGGCTCCTTTGTAAGGCCAAGTTGCTTTTTCAGCTCCATTTTAAGCATCATCAGGCTATCCATTTTTTTCATCGTTTCATTATGAAGGTCCATAACCTGCTTATTAATATCCTTAATATAAGAGGGTATTTTTTCAGCAGTACTATCAATGTTTGCAACATCCTTTCCCTCTTTTGGCGCCTGGCTACAACTACATAAAAAAACAATCCCTAAGAAAAAAGCAACATTATATCGATTCATATTTTAATAATCTTTCGTTTGCAAAATTAGGCACATTTGATGCATGACTCCTGAATCTTACCTTTTTCTTTCAAATGGCCTGCCAACGACTGTTGGCCTGTGAGTGACTGCTGATAAAATCTTACCCGCCTAAGACCATTTCTCTTGCCCCATTTCATGGTTATTACCTTTATTTTCCAATTTTCATATTATTAATATAATAATAATCAATATTTTAATACAAAAATTATGCTCCAAATAATCATACATTAATCATACCTGTAAACATAGATAACCATGGAAAACCATGCATTTTGATATGGTTAATTTGATTTTTGTTAGCCCAAAATCTTACGCGGTTAACACATCGAATTTATTTTTACTAACCGGGTTGTTGGTGAGGACACCAACAACAGAAAAGCCCAGGGATCGTGCTCTTTTCTCACGTCGGTGTCCCCACCGACGTGCTTTTCTACTTAAAATCACAATTTTGCATTTAACGCCATTGTGAGATGCATTTAATATGTTTTTTATTAAAAATACCTTATAAATCGCAATAAATTCATTTTTAAAGAATTATGCACAAAAAGCAATAAAAAATGCAATAAATTTGCAATAGGTTTGCAATAAAAATGCAATAAAAGCACCAAAGAAGCCTTTCAGACAATAACATCATTACTCAATAACACTATAACTCAAACCGCCCAATAAATAAAGAACAATTTCAACCTTGTTTTAGCCAGGTTTCAAAAGAGTATATATAGCGCACCGGAAATCGTTGCGTGTTTTTGAGAAAATATTTTCTAAGCAATTGATATTCATGAGTAATAAGTTATCCACAGATTTTATTCATTTAAAAAAATCTTATATTTGATTATTCTAAAGCATTAAAACCTTGAAAAAACCAGTTCAGCCAATGCTTTTTATAGCTTTAGTTTTTAGCCTTGCCACTTTTTATGGTTGCCCACCGAATGATAAACATGGCCCATGTACTGATCCTCAGTTGCAATTTTGGGTTGATCCAAGTAACTATTGGATGATATCGCCTTTTAAAATTGGTGACTCAATAAAATACAGAGTATATTTTAAAGATAAAAGCCAAAGATCTAAATATATTTACCGGAACGATGCAGTTTTTATTATGCATGATAGTTCTACGATAAAAGTAAACGTAAAAAATAATGACCCAGATGGGAATTGCAATAATTATTTTATTGACAATAATAGAATGATAAATTTTACTGGCCCTGAAAAACTGAGAATTCAATTAGATGCAGAACCATTAACTGATTTTGACATATTTATTAGAGATAGAGACTTTGGTATCGGAACCGATCAATTTAATTATCATAAAGTGGGGTGGTATGACAATATTAAAATAGGTGGCAATAATTATCAGCAAGTAAAATATTTTATTGGGCTTCAGGTAGGTGGTGATATTTCAACCTATATTGACAGTACATATTGTTTTTATAATCTGCAATATGGCATTTTGAAAATGGTTATAAATGACACATTGATTTACGAAAGGAAATTGCATTAGTGGAAATTTGGGATTCCTTTTCTCACCCATTTTGGGTGATATTATTATAGAAAATAATAAAATTCAAATATAATCCAACCCAGTATGGGTTGTACATTGTAATCAATTTACTAAAAACAATAAAACTGCGATTTATGACCCATACTGGGTCAGTTACTAATCCCCGGATTGTATCCTCTAAGACCGGAATGATGCCAAATCGCTCATAATCAAAATATTCTATTTTCCGTCTAAGTTCCCTTTTAAGAAAACTATCTGAACCTTTTTTCAACTTCTTTACGTTATTTGTAATAATCATCTAATTTTACAGGATATTTATGAATGCAATACGCAAAATACTGACAAGAAATGGCAATAGCTTAAATGTTGCACTTCCAGAAAACTTTACGGCACGCAGGGTGGAGGTTATTGTTCTGCCTTTTGAAGATAACGACATAAAGGCTAAAGCACCAAATACCGAAGTTTTCAGGGTAGAGCTGGCGCGTATTTTTGGCAAGTTCAATGCTGATATTTCTGGGTTCAGGTTCAACAGGGATGAACTTTATGACAGGGCCTAAAATATTTTTTGATTCAAATATCCTGGTTTATCTGGCTGGCAATGACATTGAAAAAAAATCCAAGGTCATCTCGATATTAAGTTCAGATTGCGTAATAAGTACTCAGGTGGTATCTGAAAACATAAATGCCTGCCTGAAGAAGTTAAAGATGGCAAAAAGTGAAGCCTATTCTTTTGGGGAACATTTGCTGTCACTTTTTACTGTAGCAACTATTCAGCCTGCAACCATTAAAAAAGCCATGCAGGTATCTGAACACCATAAATTTAGTTATTGGGACAGTTTAATAATCGCGACAGCATTAGAGAATGATTGTAGTCTCCTCTACACAGAAGATTTACAACATAAACAGGTAATAGAAAGCCAGCTTACCATAGTAAATCCATTTTTATAAGTTTATAAAGAGAATCGCTTAAATTTATCCCGGGCCTTAGTCCATATATATAATCAATTTGTCAACCCGCTTCATTCTTCCTTACCACTTCTTTTCCAGGTTTAGTTAGCTCGAAGTGCCAACAAAACTTCCCAGTTTTAAAAGTTGCCAACTTAAAGCCTGATATTTCTCCCTAAATTGCTCCCTCAAACCTTCATGGAAGACAGTTTTCTTAATCTTGTAGCTAAAGATGTCCTCGGCCGGTTAACCGGCAGGTTGAAAAACTGTGTGGTGATCTTTCCCAATAAGAGACCAATTGCCTATTTCCTGGATGCTTTAGTTCAATATGGTGTTCCAGCAGAAGAAGTACCAACTTTTTACTCCATCGAAGATTTTATCAATGAGCTTGCCACCACGAAGCAGGTGGAAAATATTGATCTCCTTTTTATCCTCTACAAATTATATCTCAAACATTATCCTGAATCGGACTTTGATGAATTCTTTGGCTGGGGAAATCTGATGCTGAGCGATTTTGATGATATCGACCGCTACCTGGTAGATGCGGATAAATTGCTTAAAAATGTATCTGCCGTTAAAGACCTGGAAAAGAACTTTATGGCAGATGTTTTTATGCCAGAAGAGTTCCTGATGCCGCTGAACCCTGATGATGAACATTATCTTGAAAATCGGTTCAGGGAAACCTGGCAGATCTATGCGAAAACTTATCATGACCTTAAGGCCGAATTAAAAAAACAAAACCTGGCTTATGCCGGGATGAATTACCGGGAAGTTGCTGAAAAACTGGCGTCCGGAGCCATAAAACCCGGCGCTGACACCTATATTTTTATCGGGTTCAATGCCTTGTCGAAAGCCGAAGAGACCATCATTCAAACCCTTATTAATCAAAATAAGGCCCTGATCTACTGGGATGCGGATAGATATTATATAGACAATGAACGCGAGGACAGCGGGCATTTTATCCGCAAGCATGCCAGCCAGTTATCTGGTTATAACCCACAGCTTTTCACAGATCAATTAGCCAAAGCCAGGAAGAATATTGAAATCATTGGGGTACCACTCCACGTGGGCCAGGCAAAAGCCTTGGGTATAGAATTAAAAAAGCATCTAAATCAAGCCAATTATGGCTCCACTGCTATCGTACTCGCAGATGAAAACCTGCTGGTTCCTGTACTGTATGCATTGCCGGAAGAAACGGGAATGCTAAACATCACTTCGGGATATCCACTGCAGATGAGCAGTTTATATGGTATTTTCCAGGCATGTATCCATTTGCAGGATAATTATCAGCCGGGCCATCATTCCTTTTATCATAAAGATGTGCTGGCTATTCTCAGCCATCCAATTGTGCGTCAAACAAATGATAATGGTGCCAAATTGCTGACAGAAGCCATTCAGCTTAACCAATTGATATATATTAGCGAAACTTTTATCAACGGCTTTGATTCCGCACTTCTGAACCTTTTCTTTAAAGAAATTAGCAGCACGGCTCAAATTGATAGATGGTTCAGGGAAATACTGGCAGAAATGGCAAACCAGGTTACTGATCTGGAGAGCATGGAGAATAAAGCATTTAAAAACTTTGATGGCATTATTAATCAATTAGCTGCACTTTCAAAATCACAGGATTTTGAGTTGAGTAAAAAAACATACCTGAGGCTGTTTAAAGAAAAAGTTTACCTTTCTAAAATACCGCTTTCTGAAGATCATCCTGATGGAATCCAACTTATGGGTATGCTGGAAACCCGTTGCATTGATTTTGACACGGTGTTTATCCTGTCGGTGAATGAAGGTATTTTACCGGCCGGCAATAAACACCATTCCTATATTCCATTTGATCTTCGAAAATCATTTGGCTTGCCGACCTTTGATGAACAGGACAATCTGTATGCCTACTATTTCTACCGGTTGCTGCAAAGATCATCTCAAATCAACCTCATCTACAACTCTGAAACAGGTTCCGGCGGTGAAGAAAAAAGCAGGTATATACGGCAGATAGAATATTTCCTGCCTAAAGCAAACCCAAATGTAATGATCACGCACAGGTTTTATTCCCTGCCTCTTAAGACCCAAACGGCCGGTAAGATCATCATTAAAAAAGAAGAGGCTTATTTTAATGCCTTAAAGGCTAAAAATAAAACAGGAATATCCCCGAGTTTTATAAGTGCCTATTATATATGCCCTTTGCAGTTTCTCTTTAACAAAGTAATGAACCTGCCTGAAAAAGAAGAAGTGGTAGAAGACCTGGAGGCCAGGCATTTCGGGTTGTTGTTTCATGCGTTAATGGAAAGATCTTATGAAGGATTGAAGGGGGAAATGCTGACCAAAGAAATTATTGAGCAGCGCAAAGCAAGATTGGTTCTGGATATGGACTGGGTGCTCGATAAAATCCATAAAACACAGAAAGAAAACATCCTGCAAAAAAACAGCCTCCTGGTGGAAACCGTAAAGGTACTCGCTGAAAAAACCCTGGAAGCAGATATCCTACATGCGCCCTTCAAATTAATTGACATGGAAGTGCGGGCTGATTACCGGATGCCATTTCATTTGCCCGGTTTTGAACAAATTTACCTGAAAGGCATTATAGACAGAATTGATGAGAAAGACGGCATCACCAGGATTGTAGATTATAAAACGGGGGCGGTAAAAAGCAGGGATTTTAATTTCAGGTTGCCTGAAACCGAATTGATGAAAGACAATAAAGAAGCCTTCCAGACTATTTTTTATGGCTATCTTTATCATCATGCCAATCCTGGTGTTAAGCTCCAGGCAGCCATTATGCCTTTGAAAGAAGTAGTGAAAGGATATATTAAAATTAATGAAAATGACAGGCCATTTGGCTCGAATGATTTTATGGTTTTTGAAGATAAATTAAAATCAATATTACTTACTATCTTAGCTCCCGAAAAGCCGGTGATACAGGCAGAAGACCAAAACATCTGTGCCTATTGCAGTTACAACAACATTTGTATGAGATAATGCTTCCATAATGCAAGCTCTTTTGAAAACGAGGTTATTTTTTGTCCTTTTTACGATTGCTATTCCATCCCTGTCCCTCAAAGCTGCACCTCCTGAGGGGGGAATGTATCCCATTTCCATGCTTGACAAAGTGCCCCTTAAAAAGGCAGGGCTCCGGATAAATAACAGCGATATTTACAATCCAAATGGTACCGGTACGCTACAGGCCATAGTACAGATCGGCGGATGTACCGGGTCCTTTGTATCTGGCGAAGGGCTGATTATTACCAATCATCATTGCGCCTTCGGATCTTTGGCGCCCTACAGCAGCACGGTGAACAACCTGCTTGAAAAAGGCTACCTGGCCAAAAGCCGTAATCTTGAATTGCAGATGAAGGGCCTGACCTGCAAAATACTTGAAAGCCATAAAGATGTATCAGGCGAGGTATTGGCCGGGACAGATCAGATTACGGATGCAATTGCCAAATCAAAACTAATTGACAAAAATATTGATAAAATTAGGCAGAGCGAACAGCTCAAAAATGTTGGCCTGGTGATCGAAATTTCTGAAATGCTGCCAGGGAAAAGCTACCTTCTTTTCAGGTACAAAATGATTAAGGATATCCGGATTGTTTACATCCCTCCAAGGAATATTGGAGAATTTGGAGGAGAAACAGACAACTGGGCCTGGCCAAGACATACAGGTGATTTTTCATTTGTAAGAGCCTATGTAAATAAAAAGAGAGAAGGGGCTGCCTACGATACCGCCAATGTGCCATATGAACCAAAAGAATATTTAAACATCAATTCCAAAGGTCTGAAAGAGGGTGATTTTGTTTTTGTTTTAGGCTATCCCGGACGAACGTATCGCCAGCAGCCTTCCGCATTTCTGAAATACCAGCAGGACTATCAATTGCCTTTTATTTCAGAGCTCTATGAATGGCAAATAAATACAACCATTGCGCTTGGCAAAGAAGACAAAGCGTATAAAATAAGGCAGGACCCCAAAATTAAATCCCTAGCCAATACTATGAAAAACTACAAAGGCAAATTGCTTGGCCTGCGTAAACTGGAATTATACAAAACCAAAAAGGCGGAAGACCTGGCCCTGGCAGGAAAAATAGCTGACCAGGCCCTGCGGATAAAATACCTGCAAACCCTGCATAAAATAGACAGCACCTATAACCTTGCAGAATTGGAGTATAAAAAATATTCATGGTATAACCAGTTGCTATCAGAAAGCTATATCATAAAAATAGCCCATGTGGTAGATAAATATAAAACCATAGTAAGCAAAAACAAAAACCCGAGCGAGGCCGATAAAGAAGAATTTACGAAGCTATTAAGAGGTTATTACAAAAATATCTACCTGAAGTTCGACACGCTTTATCTTATAAAAATGCTTACGGATGCATATGGATATGACGAGCAAAACCGGCCTGAGAATATAGATGAAGGAAGGTTTGGGTATGCTGCAAATCTGAGAGCTGCACTTGCCACATCTCATTTACTTGACAGTACTTTTATTTTTGATATCATTAACAGCAAGCCAGGCAGGATAATGAAAATAAAGACCCCCCTTGTGAACCTTGCTCATAGTTATTATATTGATTATCACAGGCTCGATTCATTGGAAAGTTTCTATAAAATACAACTCGAAAGCCTGGAAGCTGCCTATGTGGATACCAAAATGAGGGTAATGAATGAGACCTTTATCCCGGATGCCAACCGCACCCTGCGTATTACCTATGGTTATATAAAAGGCTATACTCCAATGGATGGTGTTTACAATGAACCCTTTACAACCGTAAATGGGATGATAGAAAAAAATGGATTGAATGAAGATTATGCAGCCAATGATACCCTTCTGAAAATATTCAAAGAGAATATTGCCATTGCCATCAAAGAAAAGAAAGATGTGCCACTTTGCCTGCTTTATGATACAGATACAACCGGTGGTAACTCCGGCAGCCCGGTATTGAATAAATATGGCCAGTTAATCGGACTAAACTTCGACCGCAACTATGAAGCTACCGTCAATGACTATGCCTGGAATGAGAATTACAGTCGTAGTATAGGCCTGGATATGCGTTTCGTGCTTTGGGACCTCTCCAAAGTAGCCGGGGCCAAGAATATACTGGCAGAGATGTTTATTGATGAATAAGAAAGGGGATTAAGCAGGTTATTGGCATTTTTGATTAAATAGATGAAAGTATTTTTTATTGGGGAGACATATCGTGCAGATGCACAAACCTGGCTCAGAGGATTGAAAGAATTTGGCAAATGCGAAATCGAAACCTGGGAAATTATAGCACGTCCTGGACCATTTTCAAGGGTTTGGAGAATGCTTGATACCCTAAAAGCAATATTTACACTTGGTAAAAAAATTAAGGAATCAGGCGCAGACATCCTTCTTTCTGAGCGAATAACAAGTTATGGTTTTATAGCGGCATGCACTGGTTTTCATCCATTTGTGGTGGCACAACAGGGTATTACTGATGTCTGGCCTCAAAAATCATTTTCCACCCCTTTCAAATCCGCTCTTGCAAAATTTGCCTTTAAAAAAGCTGATCTAATACAGGCATGGGGAGAAGCAATGGTGCCGGCAATGCTAAGCCTGGGTGCTGATCCTACAAAAATAAAAGTTCTTGCCAAGGGTATCGATCTTGAAGCATTCAGTTATAATACAGAGATTAAAGATTGGGGTAAGATAAAAGGAGTGGTTACCAGATCACTGACATCTGATTACAACCACCATATTATTATTAAAGCTGCCCGGATTCTGAAAGACCAAAATGTACCTGTTGAAATAAATATCATTGGAGATGGACCTTTAATGAACGATTTAAAACAATTGGCTACAGAATTGGATATAAATGACATAATTACCTGGACAGGGAGGATACCGAACCATAAACTTCCCTCTTATCTTATTGCATCAAATATGTATCTTTCTGTGCCCGTAACTGAAGGGGTTTCCGCATCTCTTTTTGAAGCTATGGGTGCAGGTGCCTTCCCGATTGTTACGGACCTTCCGGGCACACGGGCGTGGATTAATAATGAAAAAAATGGATTCCTTGTGCCCGTAAATAACCCTGAATCTTTGGCTAAAACTATGATAAAAGCCTGGTGGAACAAAGATTTAATGAAACAAGCATTATTATTTAATAGAAGACTGGTGGAAGATAAAGCAGATTTCAAAAAGAACATCCCTACAATGCTCGAGTGGTATAATGCCCTGATAAAGAATAGATAAGTGATTAATTTTTCATCTTCGATGCTTATTAATTAATTTTGCCAGGCTTATGAACCAACTTTACAACAAGTTTTTGGAGAATTTAATACTTCCTGCGGGGGATTTAGTTCTTGGTACGGCATTTATCCACCAACTGAATTATTGGAGGGAAATTCAAAATAAAACTACGGCTGAACTACATTTCATTCAAAATAAAAATCTAACCAAACTTCTCGAACATGCAAGGCAAAATATTCCATTCTATAAAAGATTAAATATTGATTATGAATCAGATCCTTATTTATTGATCAAAAAATTTCCAGTAATGAAAAAAAATATCATTAAGCAGGAATTGAAATATTTGGCGAATGGTGATATATCTAAGATGGTTAAAATGACAAGCAGTGGTTCGTCAGGGGTACAAGGAACTGTTTATATGAGTAAAAAAAACCAAAGCAATCAGCTTGCAGCGCAAACACTTTGGTGGGAATGGAGCGGTTACAAGTTGGGCGATTCATTACTTCAAACGGGTATTACTCCAAACAGGGGAATTGTAAAAACGGCAAAAGACAATTTGCTAAATACCTTGTATGCGTCAGCCTATAGCCTTGATAAAACTGAAATATTGGCAATACTCAAACAACTTCAAAAAACACCAAGAGAATATTTTATGGGCTACGCCTCCTCTCTTTATGTGTTTTCGAAAGTGGCTGAGGAGAACAATATCAATAATGTTCATTTTAAAAGCGTGGTAAGTTGGGGCGATAAAATGTTTCCTCATTTCAGATCTAAAATAGAAAAGCAGTTTAACACAAAAGTTTTTGATACCTATGGTTGTACGGAAGGGTTTATGATTGCAGGAGAATGTGAAGCGCATCGGTATCATATAATGACTCCAATGGTATTCCTTGAATTGTTAGATGACTATGGAATGGAGGTTGAGCCGGGTCAAATAGGCCATGTAGTAGTGACCAGGCTTGACAATTATGTAATGCCATTGATACGATATTATCTAGGTGATCTTGCAATAGCTGCAGCTAAGAATGAAATCTGTACATGTGGCAGAAAATTTCCTTTATTAGATAAAATTATAGGCAGGGATACGGATATTGTCAAAACCCGGTCAGGGAAATACATGGTAGTTCATGCTTTTACCGGAATATTTGAACACATACCTGAAATCAGGCAATTCAGGGTTATACAAAAAGACCTGGATTTTATAGAAATTGAATATATAAAGGAAAAGGTTTGGGTTGACAATGTACTTGATGAAATAAAGAAAAAAATCCAGGGCTATTTAAATGAAGATTTTCAAATTAATTTCACAGAAGTGCAAACCATCCCTTCTACTCCATCTGGCAAACCACAAATCATTCAATCATTCCTAAACCAATCAGTCAACGCTTAATCTTTTGAATACCAATTCACCAATAAAAATAATATATTTCTACCAGTATTTTGGCACTTCAAAAGGTGGGTGGAGCACCCGGGTTTATGAAATGACACGACGTTGGGTAGCCGACGGTGCCGATGTAACTGTTATTACCTCAGTTTATGATAAATCTGATTTGAAGCCTGATTCTTTTATTACAAATTTTAATATAGAAGGGGTTCATGTAAAACTGGTAAACATCAGGCTAAGCAATAAGCATTCATTTGTTAAAAGGTTATATTCTTTTTTTGCATTTTCAATTACGGCCATTTGGTATGCACTTACTGTAAAAGCCGACGTCATTATTACTTCTTCAGGCCCACTAACGATTGGTGTGCCCGGAGTATTGGCGAAAATGTTCCGAAAAATAACATTTATATTTGAAATCAGGGACTTATGGCCAACAGGCGCTATTGAATTAGGGGCCTTAAAAAATAAAACTGCCATTAAAATTGCAAAATGGCTTGAAAAAACGTGTTACAGAAAAGCTGATTTAATTATAGCATCATCTCCGGGTCAAAAAAACCATATATTACAAATTACGCCTTCAAAACCTGTTACAGTAATTACTAATGGATCTGATAATCATTTAATGAATGAAATTGACTTTAACCTGGAGATACCGGCCTGGGGATTAAATAAATCTATTATATTGTATGCAGGTACACTGGGGCTTATTGATGATTGCACTACTATAGTTATGCTTGCAAAAGAATTTGAGATAAGACAAAGGCCAGATCTTGAAGTTGTTCTTGTAGGTGATGGTAAAGAAAGAGAAATGCTTGAAGAAATGGCAGTAGAAATGAATCTTAAGAATATTCATTTTATCGGGCAAACTTCAAAAGAAAATGCAATGCGTTGGCTGGCAAATAGTAAAATTTCTTTGTTTACGGTCAAAAATGTTAAGTTCCTGGACACAGCATCCCCAAATAAGGTATTTGATGCATTTGCTGCAGGCATCCCAATGGTTCAAAATACACAAGGCTGGATTAAGGACTATTTTGAAAAAAGGAATTGCGGGCTTACAGTATTACAAAGTGATCCGAAAGCATTGGCAGATGCGGTAATCAAAATTGTGGATAATCCAGGACTTTGGAAAACAATGGCTGAAAATTCAAAAAAAGCTGCAATTGAAGATTTTGACAGGGACAAACTTTCAAACAAAATGCTTGATGCCATCGTTAACTCTGTAAACAAAAACAAATGAGGTACTTAGTTACAGGTGGTACGGGGTTTTTGGGCAAATATATTGTGGATGAGTTAGAACGGTCTGGAGAGGAAGTTTTTATAACAACCCGCTATGTAAAAGAAGCCAATCATATCCGGGCTGATTTTGAAAACAATATCCTTGAATTAAGATCAGGCGCAGGCGTGCGAAAGAAAGAAAATGCGCTGCTATCCTTTGACTATGTTATACATGCGGCAGGCAAAGCCCATATAATACCTAAAACCGAAGAAGAAAAAAATGCTTTTTTTAAGGTAAACACAGGTGGCACTAAACTACTTCTTGAAAAACTGGAAAGTCTTACAACCCTTCCTAAAGGCTTAGTTTTCATCAGTTCTGTAGCAGTTTATGGCGAAGATATGGGTACTGATATTAAGGAAGATCATACTTTGAATGCAGATAGCCCATATGGAAAATCAAAAATAGAGGCAGAAAATATGCTATTGACCTGGGGCAAAAAAAATAATGTTGTAATTGGAATAGCCAGGTTGCCTCTGATTGCAGGAAAAGATTCACCTGGAAATTTTTATAGCCTGATAAATGGCATAAAAACGGGCAGGTATTTCAGAATTGGGAAAGGCAATGCCAGGAAAAGTATGGTTTGGGCAGCAGATATTGCTAAAATATTGCCAAAACTTGCTCAAAATGGCGGAGTATATAATTTTACAGATGGATATGCACCTTCATTTTCGGAGCTGGAGGATGCCATAACGGCAGCCTTAAAATTAAAACCGGTAAAAAAAATGCCGATTATTTTGGCTAAACTTGTCGGGCTGACCGGCACAATTATCGAGAAACTAATCGGTATAAAAATGCCGATTAATAATGGAATGCTACTAAAAATAACAAGCAAACTTACTTTTTCAGATGAAAAGGCAAGAACTGAATTGGGGTGGAACCCATCACGTGTCTTGAGTCATGTAAATGAGATGATATGATCAATGCTAACTACATTTTCTTGCCACTCACAGCATTTGTCATATCCATCCTGGTTAATAAATTCCTGCTCCTTTATCTTCACCGAAAGGGTGTGTTAGATGTACCAAATGAAAGGTCTTCACACAAAGACCCTACGCCCAGGGGCGGTGGTATTGGAATAGTATTGGGGGTTAGTATAAGCGCTTTAGCTTATGCAGCTATTTCAGCAGATATCCGTGTATTCATTATTGTTTTAATCAGTTTTATCATAGGCCTGGTTGGCTGGATAGACGATGTAAAAAAGGGATTGCACACTGGTTTAAGAATTGCTATTCAATTTATATGCAGCGTTTCAATTATTTATTTTTTAAACCCCATTGATCTTTTACCGCTTCCATTACCATTGCATATCCATATGTATTATTATGGAATTATTATCTCTATTATCTGGCTTATGGGAATAACAAATATCTTTAATTTTCTCGACGGGATAGACGGTTATGCAGGCCTCCAGGGATTTATTGGCGGACTTATTCTTTCTATTATTACCTGGGGGTCAGCAATATCTATTATCGGCTTGCTCATTGCCATGGCTTGTGCAGGCTTTCTTTTATTTAACTGGCACCCCGCTCGTATATTTATGGGTGATGTGGGTTCCTCTTTTCTTGGCTTCCTGTTCGCTTCTTTGCCATTTTATTTTAAAGATCATCCCGGCTCTGAAATACGATCAAACGTCTTTTTTGCGACTGCCATTTTTCTATGGTTTTTTCTTTTAGACGGTACATTTACCATATTCAGAAGGATATTTAAAAAAGAGAAAATCTGGAAAGCACACCGATCACATCTTTACCAAAGGTTAGTAATTTCAGGAATGTCTCATAGTGAAGTGGTTCTAACAATAAGTTTTTTTTATACCCTTCTCATTCTGGCCTTGTTATTTTATTTTTGTCAACCCGGACATATTATAATTCAATGGCCAATACTAATTATCGGTTTTATACTATTTTTGTTCTATATTTTTTATACATTGTACAGGGAAAGGAAAGCCGGAATTAATATAAATAAGGAAGAAAGGTAAAATTTCTTTTAAACTAACCCAACCATTTTAAAAGAAAATCGTCTTATAGTTAGAATATATGTTGTGGGTAAACGGATATAGTGGTTCAATAGCTCAATTCCTTAAAATGGTTCCTAAGGCCGGAAAACCATATTGGGAAAAAAGTGTAATTGCTGCAGGCCAAATATTAAAAGACTGGAACTGGATGTTTATAGATCCTGATACACATCTTTTTTCGACTGCTAAAGCCAATTTTAAGTCCGGGTACGATTTTGCCCAGGAAAACGAAAGAACCATACAGAATAACATTTTGATTAGCGGCAACATGTTGCAAATTGTAGCTCACGGCAAAGGAATTGCTTTCGCTGAAGGAATTGCTGCATGGTTTTATGAAGAAAAAGGGATTGTTACGGATTTGGCCATATATTTAGATGGTACTTATCTTTCAGCCACTCCACAAACCCGAAGGGCCATCGATTGCAGGATTGAATATACTACTACATCTAACAAATCAAAAAAAAGGAGGCCCTCCCTGAAATTTAAAGATGCAACCGTTATTGAAAGTGATTTAAATAATGGCTTTTTCAGGTATGCAATCACCTTGGCTAGCAGGGAATCAGATCATAAAACAGACAACCTGTATTTCAAAAATATGGCGCAGCCCAAGGTACATTTTAGCCAATCCTCAAACAGCCAATTTGCTTTGTGGTCAGCCATTGATCATGCGATTAAAATGTATGTCGATAGCGAAATTCTATATTTTTCAGGGAAAGTTGAAAATATTAAATACGTTGCTTTTGAGAAGTTTTCAATGAACTAATTTTCTCCCTGTTCATTTTTCGTTTCGTTAAAACTCCCAGACCACCTGTAATTGGAAATTCCGCTGGGCATTTACATTCCCTGGTACTTCCATGTATTCCTTATTGAAAACATTTTTAGCAAAAAAGGAAAGATTTACATTTTGCCTTATTTTATAGCTTAACCTCACATCTGCTACAAAACCAGCAGAATAAGGCATCCAATAATTGTTTTCATTTAAGCCTTTTACCAGGTATAAAAAGAACTGGTCTAAATTGAGAAATGGACTATTATAGAAACTATAAAATCCAAAACCAATTTTACCATAATTCAAATTTAAATTTGCCTTTACCATATCCCGGTGTCTGAAACTTAGATATTCATGGTAAGGTTCAGATAATTTTTTGCCAAGTGAATCTTTGTTATAAGGCAAAACGAAAGTATAACCGCCCGAAAAATCTGCATGAAGATGCCCAAAATCCTTTTTAATGCCGGAACTTACTTCAAAGCCTTCAATAAGTTTATTTTCAATATTTTGTGCCTTCAATCCAAAGTAATTAGGATTTAAATTTAAACCCGGCGCGGGCGGATAATAGCCGAAAATATACTCAATCATATTTTTGTATTCAGAAACAAAAGCAGAGGCATCCACATAACCGTTGAAACCTGCAAAACCAAATAGTTGCCTTATACCAATCTCGCTGCTCCATCCCTTTTCGGGACTTAGGGTAGGATTTGGGAATATTTTGAGGGTTCCGGCAGAAGTTGAGGCAAACCCTTCCGCAACGCTGGGATACCTGAATCCCTGACCAATAGAGGCACGAATAAAAGTGTAATCGGTGGCTTTATAGTTTAGTCCTGCTCTGAATACAGGTGCATAATCCCAATGAAAAGTATCTATTTTGTTTATTTCAAACCTGGCGCCTACATTAAAGTTAAATCGCCCTATTTTTTGGTCAATTTGAGCATAAGCGGCAACATTATTCCCAGTATGATTTTTGTACAAACTATCACTTAGCGTTTGTGAAAGCGTATAATTAATACCTGTTGTAAGATTAGTTTCGATTATAGAATTGGCAAAAAGCTGATTTTGATATTGTAATTCATTGTACCATAAGTGCCCGGTCGAGCTCTGGTTGGTATTGTTATCATTAACAGTTGTAAAATACCTGGACCTGAAAATCAATTTACTCCGGTCATTCAAATAATACTTCGCTGTAAAATCAGTATGCCAGCGAAAGTAATGGTAAGTGGAAGAAGTACCCTTATATGGAACATAAGTATCATTCACATCAGGGGCAAAAAGGAATAGCTGGCCATTGTCTTCCATGCCATTAACGCCAAAGGTTAGTAGCCACCTGTTATTTTTAGGCGGTGCATATTGCATAAATAAATTAAACCTGGAGATATATGAGTTATCATCCTGCCTGTACCCGTCATCATTATTGAAATATATGGAAGCGGTTACCTTTAACGGGCCAAAAGATTCTCTATGCGCAATAGTAACACCGCTAAGCATAAGAGGTGTTTTTTGTTTGGCCCAAAAACCCGTATCTTTTTTAAGCGGATGATCATACACACCTCCATACATTTTTATCATGGTATATGGCGTATCTGATGCAACTGCTGTGCGTAAATTTATTACACCTTCCATTGCAGCAGAACCATACAAAGATGACGCTGCTCCTTTCAAAATCTCTATCTGATTAATATTCTCAATCGGATAATAATCCCATTTGGGATCAGATGCGTCTGCACTTAACATTGGCATATCGTCGAGCATCACAAGTACCCGGCTTCCGGCACCATAACTAAAGCCACTTGCTCCTCTTATCGATACCTGGTCCTTTTGAACAATGATCCCAGGTATTTTTTCAAGCGCTTTCTGCACTTCGGTGGTTTGGGTTTCAATCAGAAAATTCTGGTTGATAACCTCCATACTCTGGGTTACTTCATTTATGTTTTGACCTCTTTTATTACCTGTTACAACTACCTGACCATTATTTAAGATTTCTTCATTCAAAATAACAGTATCCATTTTTGAGTTAACCTGAGATATTATTATTATTCGTGTTTTGTACCCGATATACGAAACCTGAACCCTGGCAGGTATATTAATTTGCAACTGAAACTGGCCATTTGCATTAGAAGACGTCCCACTATCCGATCCTGAAAAAATGGTTGCCCCAGCAATAGGTTGCCTGTTCTTATCAATGATAATACCTTTATAAGTAATGGTCTGGCCAAAAACTCTGGTTGACATAAAAAAAATCAGAGCTAAAAGGTAAAAGCCTCTCGAAAAAAATCTCATATTCGCCTTAATTTTCGAGGTGAAGATACCAATTTTTTTAGATGGACAAAGAAAACCTGACTTATGTATTATCCTTATTACAAATTTCCAATGTTGGAAACGTATTGGCCAAAAACCTGATTGCTTATTGCGGCAGTGCCAGGGCCGTTTTTAATCAAAAGAAAAGCCATCTAATTAAAATTCCCGGTGTTGGTGAAAAAATTGCTGCTAATATTCTTAATTTCAAAGATTTTAGCAAGGCTGATGCCGAAGTAGCTTTCATAGAAAAACACAAGATAAAGCCCTTATATTTCCTCGGGGATGAGTATCCAACACGATTAAAAGAAATTGTGGACGCCCCGGTTCTTTTATTTTTTAAAGGTAATGCCAATTTAAACCAGGGCAGGGTTATTGCAGTAGTTGGAACACGGAAAGCAACTGACTACGGTAAAACAGCCTGTGAAAAATTAATGAATGACCTGTCCGAATATAATCCATTAATAATAAGTGGGCTTGCATACGGAATTGACTATGCAGCACACAAAGCAAGCTTGTCTCACGGCCTTAATACCGTTGGCGTACTTGGGCATGGCCTTGACAAAATTTATCCTGCTGCCCACAGGTCGGTTGCCGTAAAAATGGTATCACAGGGTGGATTACTAACTGAATATCCATCGGGTACTGCACCAGATAGAGAACACTTCCCTGCAAGAAATAGGATAGTGGCGGGGATGGTAGACGGTGTAGTTCTTGTAGAAACTACAAGATTTGGAGGTGCACTAATTACAGCAGAAATTGCCAGCTCCTACAATAGAGAAGTTTTTGCATTTCCAGGACGGTCTGGAGATGAATATTCTTCAGGATGTAACCACATGATTAAAGTAAATAAGGCCTATCTTGTGGAAAATGCGGAAGACCTTGTCTATTTTTTAGGTTGGCAAAAGGGTAAAGAAAAACCAAAAGTGTCAAAATGGGCATATAATGATCTTTCTGTACAACAAAGAGCTATCGTTAACCTTTTAAAGGAAAGAGAAAAAGCAGAAATTGATTATTTGACACAAACGCTGGGCTACAGTTTATCTCAAATATCCGTCTTGCTATTAGACATGGAATTTAAAGGCATATTGCAAGCCTTGCCGGGTAAATGTTATAGGCTTACATAAATTGATTAAGAAGAAAAACATGAAAAAAACAGGTTTTGTTATACTTATTTTCATTCTGAATTTCAGTATTATATATTCTCAAAAAGCTGGGTATACGCCTCCAAAAGGCATGCCGCGTAATATTATTGTAATATTGGCAAATGGAATGGGAATGAACCAGATAGAAGCAGGCATCATACAAAAAGGTTCAGAACCTTCTTATTCCCGATTCCCTGTTACAGGCTTCTGTCAGGCATGGCCAAAAAATGGAAAGACACCGTCAGATTCAAGCACTACACAGGCTTTAGCCACAAATAAATCACTATCAGGACCAAATAATAAATATAAAAATATTTTTGACCTAGCCAGGGAGCAAAAAATGAAAACTGGGTTTATCACGACAGAATCAGTAACCGGCCCTACCTCCAAATTTTTCACGTTAGATAATCCTGATAAAAAAGATAATGAAGCATTGGCCTTAGACTACCTAAAATCAGATTTTGATCTCATTATTGGAGGGGGAAGTCATTATTTTGAAAAAAGAAAAGATAAACGTAACCTATTTAAAGACCTTAAAAAAAGCGGCTATAACCTGGAAACTAATAGCCGAAAAATTGGACAAATAATGGCGACTAAAACCCTGTCTATAATAGAAAAATATGAGATTTCAAGAGCCAGTGACAGGAAAGATTTGCTTACTAAGGCTGCTTTAGGTTCCATGCATTCCTTATCAACTCTGGATGGTTATCTCCTTGTTATAAATGATACCAAAATTGAAGAAGCGGATTCATTAAATAATATCAGCTTGCTGACTGAAGAAATGATTGATCTTGATAAAATGACCGATGAAATATCTAAACAAGCAGGTGGAGAAACACTGGTCATTGTAATTGGAAATTATGAAGTTGGAGGCCTAATAATTAATGATAACTCAATTGGCAAAAAGAAATCAAGGCCAAGTGTTACCTGGCAAAGCAGGAAACCAACTGCATCTCTGGCTCCTACTTATGCTATAGGGCCTGGATCTGAAAAATTTAGCGGTATGTATTCTCCGGAGGAAATATATGTCAAATTGGAAGGAATGCTTATGAATACAAGAAGATAGAACCCCAATTGTAATGCATTTTATCAATTCAAAATTCAGATCATTTATATAATTCTGTTTTGTATCTTTGCACCTCAATTTTTTTTGGCGAGGTAGCTCAGTTGGTTAGAGCGCAGGATTCATAACCCTGAGGTCACGAGTTCAAATCTCGTCCTCGCTACCATAGAAAAAAGAGAAAACGATTTTGTTTTCTCTTTTTTTTTTGACTAAAAATCATCAAAACACAATCCATATTTATTTTATTAAATTAATTTAAT
>Ga0206925_1067_pt1 | contig 19495 bp, 21 predicted proteins | sample Alteio_BWOrgHeat_62_FD_152944 | JGI IMG/M metagenome (GOLD analysis project Ga0206925, IMG submission 152944) | Enriched cells from forest soil in Barre Woods Harvard Forest LTER site, Petersham, Massachusetts, United States -... | ecosystem: Environmental > Terrestrial > Soil > Temperate forest >...
ACAGTACCTCGCCCTGGGGGTGGTCGTTGGGCGGCCGCCCGCTGCCGTCGTTCGTAAAAGAGGTCATGTTGTATTAACCGTATCCTGCAAGCCCTTCCGAGACAAATCCACAGCCTCATCCCCCGAACAGACCGCGTCGCATAAAATCAAAGTATCCGCACTGATCTGGAGCACGAATTGTCTTCGAATACTGCATCCTCGCAAAATGCCTTGCTGAATACCCCTTCCCTCAAAAAGATCCGCAGAGCTTTACTCTCCGTCACCGATAAGACCGGCCTCGTCGACTTCGCCCAGGCCCTTGCCGCCCACGGCGTCGACCTGGTCTCCACCGGAGGCACCGCAAAGGCCCTCCGCGACGCCGGCCTGCCCGTCCGCGATATCTCCGACCTTACCGGCTTCCCCGAGATGCTCGACGGACGCGTGAAGACCCTGCATCCCAAGGTCCACGGCGGCATCCTCCACATCCGCGGCAACGCCGAACACGAAGCCGCCACCGCCGCCCATGACATCGAGCCCATCGACATGGTCGTCGTCAACCTCTACGCCTTCGAGAAGACCGCGCAGAAGCCCGGCGCGCACTTCGCCGAGATCATCGAGAACATCGACATCGGCGGCCCCAGCATGGTTCGCTCCGCCGCCAAGAACTTCGAGGACGTCGCCATCGTCACCCTGGCATCTGACTACCCCGCGCTCGTCGAAGAGCTCAAGGCCAACAACGGCGCTCTCGGCCGCCCCACACGCTGGGAACTGGCAAAGAAGGCCTTCGCCTCCACCGCCGCCTACGACACCGCCATCGCCAACACCCTCGAGATCCTCACCAATGAAGATCCGCACACCGCAGCCGTCTTCTCCGAAGAGAGCTTCCCTGCTGCGCTGCGCGTGAACTATCCGCTCGCAAACACCCTGCGTTACGGCGAGAACCCGCATCAGAACGCCGCGCTCTACACCGACGGCTCCGGCACCGGCATCGCCGGCGGCAAGCAACTCCAGGGCAAGGAGCTCAGCTTCAACAACCTCGTCGACCTCGACGCCTGCTGGAGTCTCGTACAGGAGTTCCCCGCCGACACGCCCGCCGTCTGCATCATCAAGCACACCAACCCCTGCGGCGCAGCCACCGGCTCCACCGTGCTCGAGGCCTACACCCGCGCCCTCGCTGCGGATCCTGTCTCCGCCTTCGGCGGCGTCCTCGGCATCAACCGCGAAGTCGACGGCCCCGCAGCCGAAGAGATCGCCAAGCTCTTCGTCGAAGCCATCGTCGCGCCCTCCTTCACCGAAGACGCCCGGACACGCTTCGCCGCGAAGAAGAACCTCCGTCTCGTCGAGATCAAATCGGCCAAGCCCGCACGCGCGATGAAGCAGGTCTCCGGCGGCATGCTCCTGCAGGATGCCGACACCCTCGGCATCACAGCCTCCGAACTCACCGTCGCCACCACGCGCAAGCCCACCGACGAGGAGCTCGCCGCCCTGCTCTTCTCGTGGCGCGTCTGCAAGCACGTGAAGTCGAACGCCATCGTCTACGCTCGCGCGGACGAGAAGTACGGCCAGACCATCGGCATCGGCGCCGGCCAGATGAGCCGCGTCGACGCCGCGAAGTTCGGCGCGATGAAGGCCGTGCTGCCGCTGGAAGGCTGCGTCGCCGCATCGGACGCCTTCTTCCCCTTTCCCGACGGCCTCGAGACCGTTGTTGCCGCCGGCGCCACCGCCGTCATCCAACCCGGCGGCTCCGTCAAAGACCCCGACGTCATCGCCGCCGCCAACAAGCTCGGCATCGCCATGGTCTTCACCGGCGTAAGACACTTCCGCCACGGCTAGTGCTAACGGCCACAAACTAAATGCTCACAATAACAAGAAAAGGCCCACTCAACCGAGTGGGCCTTTTCTTGTTATTGTCATTCCGCAGCGTAGCGGAGGAATCTGCTTTTCTAGCCATACTTTCTGAATCACGACAGCATCGGGTGCCCCATCTTCGGCGCAGCTTCATCGCGCCTAAGGTGGGCATTCGCGGAGCGAACCTTCGCAGAACGCTCACCCGCCACCAATCTAGCCTTTGGCGACCAATCGTATCTGCCCGCTATGAAATGCCGCATGCCCCGTCCGCGACAACAAAACCGCGAAACGATTCCGCAGAGGCTCCTTTGCAAAATCCTCCTCCGACACCGACTCATGCCGCTTCAGCCAATCCTCCGCCGGCAGCTTCTCAAACGCCGCATACAATCTCGCATTCACCTCACGCAGCGCCTTGCGCAGGTCTGCAGCCGAAACCGCATCCGGCAACGTCCGGTCCGGATTCGTCAGGAACTGGTCATCCAGCTCCGGATGCAGCCTCTCCCCCAGCCCAAGCAGCGCGATCAAGCGATCGTGCACACCCACAAGATGCCCCAGCAGGTAATAGATCCGGTTCTTTCCCGGCGCGATCTCCTTCTGCAGATCCTCATCGCTGAGCGCGGCAAACTGCTTGTCGAGACGGTCGGTTACAAGCTTCCAGGACTGTAGGGCGGTAGCAACAAAGAGCTCTTCGTGTGTCACATGAACCTGCTTTCAAAATGTGGGAATAGACCTACACTTCGATAGATGTCGAACCATCACCCGCGATGCAAAACTTTCCCACCTGACAACCCTAAAACCGCCATGAGACACTTTTCCTGCCAGCACACCGGAGGGACCTCTCATGACCGACACACACGACACCGCTCACATCGACGCCCACAAGCACACCACCAAGCACAAGCACACACTCATGGCCAGCATGGCCTGCGGCTGCTTCTCCTGCTACGCCCAGTTCACGCCCCAGGACATCACCGAGTGGTGCGACGAGTACGAGACCACCGCCAAGTGCCCCAAGTGCAAAGACACCACCGTCCTCGGCGACGCCTCCGGCCACCCCGTCCATCAATCATTTCTGGAAAAGATGCGCGCCCACTGGCACCCGTCAAAGCGGTAACGTTGGTTTTTTTGAGCGAAATGCCCGAAGAATCATTCGGTGAGCTTCACGCTTTTGTTTATGGATGCAGATACGGTACTCAGCTACTTCTTCTGGCAAGTGCGTCTCAATATTCGTCACTACTGCGTCCTTAAAAGACAAAGCACTTTTACGGTAGTTCTCAAACAAAACACTAATATCAATTTTCTTCGGCTGAGCTTTCAAAAAATTGATGCCCATTTCCAGCTTAAATTCGCCCTCACGCAGCAAAAGATCGCGATCTAAAAAGAATGTACTTTCCCATCCCTGTAACTTTCGAGACATGTTCCAACGAGCTTCAAGATGAACTGAATGCCCAAGAGCATTTCTTAGATCAACCATGAAATCTTGCAGCCCAGGATCAATTGACTGCGATTTGTGTACATTGAACTCGAAATTTTGAGTTTGCCGCTTGATTCGATTCAAAAAGGCCATCAGTGCGGAACTGGCCATACAAGCGGTTAGAAGCTCTTTATTTACTCTGCGCTTAATCAAAGCTTCTGCTCGTAGACGCTCCTCTTTGTCTACATGAGCGCTGGCAGATGCAAACTCCGCACATAAGATTTTCAAATCATAGACTGACTGATCCAATAAAGCAGCCATCGCCGATACAGATTGTAATTTTCGATTGAGCTTACATCCAGGATGATTGACCAAAGCTCGTCTCAAGCTTTCTGAGTCAAGCAAAATAAGCCGCGCTCTAACTTCTTTGGGTAATGGAGAGCTCTTTGCTAGCTGGCAAAGCTCCAATAGTTCTCGTTCCTTTTGATCATTGATATACCGAACGACATGTTTAAAAAGTCCAAAGTCGCCCATTCATCTTCACCTGTTCCCGTTATTCGTCCTCTAAAAACGGCTCCGCTTTCATCCCGCCACTCTTCTGCTTCAGCAGCACCTCGACGCGCCCCTCAGCCGCCTCCAGCTCCTGCTTGCAAGCCTCCGAGAGCTTCACGCCCTCTTCAAACAGCTTGATCGACTCCTCGAGCGGCAGTTCGCCCTTCTCCAGCTTGTCGACGATGCCTTCCAATCCCTTCAACTGCTCTTCAAACTTCGCCATGCCAATCTCCTAAGCAGTTACAAAACTACCTTCAACACTTCCGCCGCCGCCGTGTACTTTCCGAACGGCGCGCTCACCTGCACACCCTGCACCATGCCGCGCGACTCCGCCACCATCTCCTGCGCGATCTTGATGCCCTCTGCCCGCGCCGCATCCGGTGTCGCACACGCAGACATCCGCGTGAAGATCTCATCCGGCACGCTCACGCGCAGATCGTTCTTCATGAACTCAGCGTTTCTCAAACTGGTAAGCGGCCAGATCCCCGCAATCACCGGCACGCGGAACTCCTCGATCCTCCGCAGGAAGTACTCCAGCACGCGCATATCGAACACCGGCTGCGTGATCGCGTACTCGCCGCCCGCCTCCACCTTGCTCGCAAAGCGCCGAATCTCGTACTCCACATCCGGCACACCCGGATTCGCGGCCACGCCGATCGTAAAGCCCGTGCTCGCCCCCGTCGGATTCCCGCCGATGTCCAGTCCATGGTTCAGATTACGCACCACGTTAACCAGTCCGATCGCATCCACATCAAACACCGCCGTCGCATCCGGATAGTTCCCCAGCTTCGGCGGATCGCCCGTCAGGCAGAGCACGTTCTTCAACCCGATCGACGACGCGCCCAGCAGGTCGCTCTGTATGCTCAGCAGATTTCTATCGCGACACGTGTAGTGCAGCACCGTCTCAATGCCCACTCCCTGCTGTATCTGGATGCATAAACTCTGCGCACTCATCCTCGCCGACGCCCGCGGCGAATCCGGCACATTGATCGCGTCGATGCCGAGCTTGTGCAGCATCGCCGCACCCGCCACCTCCTTCGACGTATCGATCCCCTTCGGTGACACGATCTCCACCAGCGTCACGAACTCGCCCGCAGCGATCTTCGCGCCCAGCTTCGAACGTTCGGCAAGCGGAGCCTCCTCCACGCCCTTTGTCTCCTCCACGTGGACCTTCACCACGCTGCCGCCCTCAGTTCCCTTCGCCATCGAATCGATCGCACGCAGCGCTGACTTCATTGCGCGGATATGGCTCGGCGTCGTTCCGCAGCAGCCGCCGATCATCGTCGCGCCCGCCTTCACAAACTTCCGCGCAAAGCTCGCCATGTACTCCGGCGTGCACATGTAGATGTTGCGGCCGTCCACCGTTCGCGGCAGACCAGCATTCGGCATCGCCATCAGCGGGAGCTTCGTCACCGCGCGCATCCGCTCAATCACCGTCAGAACCGTCGCCGGTCCCGCGCTGCAGTTGCACCCGATACCGTCCGGCCCGATCGCCTCCAGCTTCTCCACCGCCAGCTCGCACGCCGTGCCGTCCAGGCAGTTGCCGTCGTCATCCACCGTGACCATTACGATCACCGGCAACTCCGGCGCTGCACTCCGCGCCGCGCGCAACGCAGCCTCTGCTTCGGCAAGCGAGGTCATCGTCTCCAGCAGGATCAGGTCGACCCCACGAAACGCCTTGCCATCCTTGTCCTTGCCGCCACCGGCGAGCGCGTGTATCTGCTGCGCAAAGGCCTCCTCGGCCTCCTCCGGCGTTACCTTGCCGAGCGGCGCGATCTGCACGCCCAGCGGACCGACCGCGCCCGCCACAAAGGCATCCACGGCCTGTTTGTCCTGGATCTGTTCCACGCACTGCCGCGCCAGCCGCACGCCGGCAAGATTAATCGCTGCGACCTTGTCCTCCAGCCCGTAGCGGCGCAGCCGGTACAGGTTGCCCCCGAAGGTGTTGGTTTCAATGATCTCCGCGCCGGCCTGCAGGTACTCCTCGTGAATGCCACGGACCAGTTCCGGCTGCGAAAGGTTCAATTCGTCATAGCAGCGATTGATGAAGATGCCGCGGTCATAGAGCATGGTGCCCATCGCGCCGTCACAGAGCACGCTGCCGCGTTCCAGAAGCTGTTGGATACTAGGAGCCATCGTAAAAGCCTACCCCATTTTGGCCGTTGCCGCCCCGCTCGCCGGGTTCAGAGTAGATGCCCGGCAGCCCCAAAAGAAGCGTCCTGCTTGCTATACTTGGGGAGTAATCATTTGAACGCTCGCATTGCCGGGGTTGGAGTTTTCTACGTTGAAGAATCAGAGTTTTGTTGCACGCGCAGCCTGCGGCCTTCTCCTTGCGGCAGCTACCCTGGCTTTTACCGGCTGCGGCCAGCAGCTTTACAAATTTCCGCAGTACAACTTCGCCGGCCGGCCCATCCCGCCCAGCCAGCTCGCCAACCGCGTCATGGTGGCGATCCAGAACCCCTCCGCCTTCCAGGGCGGTCAGCTCGAGATCCTCGACGGAAATCGCGACATCCGTAACAACGTCCAGAACACCGTCTACGGCTTCTTCATCAACGGCTTCAGCGGACGCCTCCCCACCACCATCGTCAACTTCCCCGAACAGAGTCTCGGCTACGTCTACGGCGCAGGCGATGGCAGCTTCACCCGGATCAACTACGGCACCGAAGCCGTTGCAGGCGCCGTCTCCGGCGTGCCTAACCCTTCTGACAGCATCGCCGTTACCAGCTCCGGCACACAGGTCTACGCCGCCAGCGGCTCTGCCGGTGGCGTCATCGTCCAGGACAATGTCCTTGGCCGCGCCTTCGCCATGAACCTGCCCGGCGCGCAGCATGTCGTCGCCAACACCGGCAATACGGTTGTCCTGGTCACGGTGCGCAATACGAACAACCTCTATCGCATCGTCCATCTGAACAATAACGTTCTGCCCACCGGCCCTTACGTCGACTGCCAGCCGCTTAACCTGCCGGTCTACTGCGTCGTGCCCGTACCCGGCACCTTCGCCCGCCCCACAGGCGTAGTCTTCTCGCTCGATGGTGGCCGTGCCTTCGTTCTGAACTGCGGCATCGAATGCGGCGACACCTCTGTCGCCGACCACGCCGGCATCACCATCCTGAACAACACCACGTTGAACGTGAACTACATTCCCACCCCGACCGACCCCTCGCCGATGATCTCGACGCTCGCGGTTCCGGGCGGCGCTACCGTCGGCCTTACCGATGGAGCCAATCTCTATCTCGCTGGCCAGCAGCTGAACACCTCCGGCCCCACCGCCGGCTACTTCAGCGGCAAGCTGAGCATCGTCTCGCTGGGTGCCACGCCTGCCGTCACCGGCACCTTTGATATTCCGGACGGCACACACAGCAGCATGATCTTCGCCGACGACAACACCCTCTGGATCGGCTCCACGCTCTGCACCACTGGTGCTCGCGGATTCCTCGCACAGAGCGCAACACCCGGCACGGTAAACACCAACTGTCTCGCCGCCTACACGCTGGGCAGCGCCACGACACCCACCATCGTGCCCGCAGTCTCGCCGACCCACCCGGTCACCTTCCCGAACAACAATAACGACCAGTACTACTACGGCGATCTCACCGGCATCTGCTGGGTGCAGAACCTGCACAAGGTCTACACCGCCTACGGCGGCCAGGTGCATGCCTTCCACACCAACGATCTGAGCGAGATCGACAACACTCTGCTCACCGTGCAGGGTACGGCCTCGAACGTCGTCTACATGGACGCGCTCACCAACGCCGCTAACTAACCAGACATGAACACTCCGCTGCAGCTCGACGTTCTTGCGATAGCGGCACATCGCGATGACGTCGAGCAGACCTGCGGCGGCACCTTGCTGCACATGCAGTCGCTCGGCGCACGCACCGGTATCCTCGATCTCACCCAGGGCGAATCCGGCACCCGCGGCACCGCCGCCGACCGCGAGGCCGAAGCCAACGCCGCTGCCGCCATCCTGATGACCAGCTGGCGCGGCGCACTCGACATCCCCGACGGCCGCGTCGAGAACACCTACGAAAACAAGCTGAAGATCGCCGCTGTGCTGCGCGCTACGCGTCCCCGTGTCGTGATCCTTCCTTACTGGCAGGGCCGCCACCCCGATCACTACACCACCGCCACCCTCGGCTACGAAGCCTGCTTCGTCAGCGGCCTGGCCAAGGTCGAAACACCCGGCACCGCGAAACCTCACAGACCTTTTAAGATTCTCTATGCATCGCTCTACGCCGACGTGCGCCCCACCTTCGTCGTCGACGTCACGGCCCACATCGAAACCCGCCACAACGCCCTGATGGCCTACAAATCGCAGTACGCCAACCAGTCGCAGGGTGGTGGATTATTCGTGCCGGAAGAAGAGATCCGCGAGAGAACATTCGCCATGGCCCGCCACTACGGCCTGCTGGCCGGCATCCGCTACGCCGAACCCTTCGTACAAAAAGAGATCGGCTTAGTAAACGATCTACTACAGATTCCGGTGCAATCGATCTAGGTAAAGTTGATCGTTGCATTCACGCTGACAGCCGTCGGCTTGCCATCTTTCATCGCGGGCTGATACTTCCACTGCTTCACCGTATCGATGGCAGACTGCTGAAAGATCTCAGGCCCACTGACCACAGTGATGTGCGAGACATCTCCCTCGACCGTAATCGTGAAGTGAAGCACAACCTTCCCCGTAAGATGCTGCGCCTTCGCCTCTTCGGGATAATGGGGACCAATCTGTGTAAGAAGCTTAGGCAGTACAAGCTTGTCCTGCGCATCTGGTGCCTGCCCAGCGAGCGAAGAGCTAAGACAAGCGAATAGACACGCCGCTGCAATACATGGGAGAAAAATCCTGGGAAGGCGGCGCATGAATGGAACCTCGGGAGAGCAATTCATCATAACAACGTCCATATCTATCCGGTTCAATATAGGAATGCTGGGCGATACGACGAAATAGTCTCAAAAATCTGGCGCTGCACTTCATGTTCCACGGGGAACAACCTATACCTTCGGTCTCTTCGCCAGCCGCTTCAGCGTCGCCATCTCGCGCATCTGTTCCTTGATCGGCCGCGCCGGCGTCCCCGCAAAGAGCTGTCCCGGCCCATCCACCGTTGCGCCGACATACACGCCCGCCTGCCCGCCTAGGATTGTGCCCGCCTTGATCGTCACGCGATCCGACAGCCCCACCTGGCCCGCCAGAATCACACCATCCTCGATCACGCATGAGCCCGAGATGCCCACCTGTGCCGCGATGATCACATTCTTCCCGATGATCACGTTGTGCCCGATATGCACCTGGTTATCGATCTTCGTGCCTCGCCCGATGCGCGTCTCCTCCAGCGCGCCGCGGTCGATCGTCGTGCCCGCGCCGATCTCCACATTGTCTTCGATCACCAGCCTGCCCTGCTGGGGAAACAGTATGTACTCACCCGTCTCCGGATTGCGCACATACCCAAAGCCTGTCGCGCCCAGCACCGCACCCGACTGCACCACGCAGTTATCGCCTATCGTCACATTCGGAAAGATCACAACGTTCGGAAAGATCTGGCAATTCCTGCCGATGGTCACGCGCGGCGCGATCACCACACCCGGCCCGATGCTCGTTCCCTCGCCGATGCTCTCCGCATGCACCACCGCCGACGGATGCTGCCCTGCCGGCGCGCGCTGCGGACTAATCTTCGAAGCCGCCAACGCAAACGCAAACTTCGGATGCGCCACACGCAACACAGCTTTTGTCTTGTGCGCGGGAGCGTCTATCGGCGCAATCACCGCGCCAGCCTGCGACGCATAGGCCTTCTCCATCGTCGCCTCATCCGTCGCGAAAATAAGATCATGCGCCGTCGCCGCAGCCGCCGAAGCCACGCCCGTGATCTCGATCTCGCCCTGCTCCGCGCTCACATCCGCATGTAGCAGCGCGCCAATCTCTTTCAGCTTCATCGCTTGTTTCGCCTCAGGATCTTATTCAACAGCATTTCATTCTGCTGTTTTCATTTTTTTATTGTCATTCCGCAGCGCAGCGGAGGAATCTGCTTGTCTACCCATACCGCCAGACTCAATACAACGGCGGCTCACCCGCAGGCCGCGTCTTCCAGCGGCGATGCACCCAGAGCCACTGCTCCGGATACTCCCGCACATACCCTTCGATCGCCTGCGTGAACAGCGCCGTGTTCGCAAGAATATCCGCCTCGGCGTCCTCGCTCTTCACCAACTCGATCTCTTCCCCAAAGTGCAGGATGTATTTCCTGCGTGCATCATCCCACATCAGGCATCCCGGAAGCACCACCGCATCCGTCTTCAGCGCCACCCGCGCCAGCCCAGAGGCCGTGCACGCCGGTATCCCGAAGAACGGTACGAAGACACCCTGCGGCGGCGTCATATTCGTATCCATCAAAATCCCGACCGTCTCGCCGCCCCGCATCGCCCCCAGCAGCGCCCGCGCAAAATCATCCTTGTGCAACACGCGGTTGCCATGCAGACAACGGATGCGATTCACCAGTTTGTCCACCAGCGGATTATCCAGCCGCCGGATCACCATCCCCATCGGGTACCCGCGCAACGAATGATAGAAGCTCGACAGCTCCCACGCGCCCAGATGACCGGTAACCACCAGCACGCCGCTCTTCCGTGCCAGTGCCCGTTTCTGAGCCGTCAAATACCGTTCCAGACCGTCATATTCGATGAACTTTTCCGTCGATTTCACGGTGTACTTCGGCATCTGGCAGAACTCAGCCAGCTCCCACCCCAGCGACCGGTAAAGCTTCCGCAGCACCTGCTCCCGCTCCGCTAAGCTCTTCTCCGGAAAGGCCATCTCCAGATTCCGCATACCCACGCGCCGCAGTCTCGGCAGCAAAACCCACGCCAGCCAGCCAATCCCCGCGCCAACACCCCGCGCCAACGCCCGCGGCATCACCCGCAGACCATGGATCAGGATCCACACCAGGGCGAACTCGAGCCCCATGCGGAGGCGTGTATGTTGTGTTGCGGGCATTGGACTTAGGTCACTCCGAAGGCTGCCACCAGTGTAGTGGGGACTCCCCTTAAAGACGAAAGGGCACCGGGGAGGGTTTCACCTCCCCGGTGCCCCTTCTCAGCCAGAAGATTTACTGCGCGGCTTTGGAGCTTACGAAGTACTTGGCTACAGTGTGAACAAACGGACGTCCACCCTCGGGTGTCGGTGTCTGGCCAGCCAGCAGGTTCTGGAAGGGGATGTCCGCTCCGTAGAAGGTGCGGGTGTCATCCTGGTTCTGCGAGAGAACCGTGCCATCCAGATCGATACCGGCAAACAGGCCCTTCGAACGCGACCAGGTCAGGAACTCAGCATTGAGCTTCCAGTCCGTACCCGCCTGCGCATTGCGGCCCACCGGGCCAGCCGAGGCTGCGGCATCGGCACCGAGCTTCACCTTGTTCTTCAGCATGTCCTGCAGACCCTGCTGATTCATCGCGACGAGAACCAGATCCGTGGACTGTCCACCGATCTGCCAGCCGAAGCTGCCGCCCGTCAGCTGCACGAAGACCGGAGCGCTCCAGCCATGGCCGGTGCGGCAGGTGGCAACGCCCTGACCATACTGCGCGCCCACGACGAATGCGCCCTTCTTGTACTTCGGAATCACCACGACGCAGGAGGCGCCGGCGAGGATGCTCTGGGGGATGCTCTTATCGGGCGCTCCAGCAATAATCTCAGTGAGGGTGGCGGATGCATTGCTCAGACGCTCGGCAAGGCCGGCGGCATCGGTGCCTGCGTGAGCCAGAGTACCGGAGAATGCGAGGGCCACTGTAGCGGCAATTGCGGCAAATTTCTTCATTTTTCGTTCCACCTGTTCGAACTAATTTTGAAAACGGCAGGGTCTTCCCGCCATACCTGTCTGATGGACTATAGAGTACTGGGAGTTGTACCAGTGGAAGACGTTAAGAACGGCCCGTTGACGGTGTGGCGACGGTCAAAATACGGTTTCTGAACGGGCTGAACGGCTGAAAGCAGCCATGAGAACGGCCGGAAGTGGCTGTGAGCAAAAAAATGGGGGCTTCGATACGGTTTCCCGCCTCTCAGCCCCACTTCTCCCAGGTCTGTGCTACTTGGTTACTTTCGCTTATTCGCAAAAAGAATACAACGGTACTAAAGGACTAGGGAATGGTTACCTTCTATGGACGCCTCATCTCGGGCGTTTAGCGAGGGTCCGGACTGCCCACCAGATTGCGGGTGATGGCCTGCATGATCAGTGCCGTCCGGTTCTTGACGCCCATCTTTTTCAGCAGGCGCGCCACATGAGACTTCACCGTGCGCTCTTCGATTCGCAGCGAGACAGCAATCTCGCGATTCGATTGTCCGGAGTGAAGCAGATCAAGCACCTGCAACTCGCGTTCGGTAAATGCATTTGGCTCCGGCGAAACAGGCAGCTGTACCGTCGCATCAGCAGGCATCGTCTGCTTCCCTGCATGCAGAGGCGTCCATGACTTGCGATCGTAGACGTGTGCGATGGCCTCTTCGATCTCCGGCCGTTCTGCATTCGCCATCACGTAGCCGTGTGCACCCACACGCAGGACGCGTTCGATGAACTCCGGCTCCTGCTGTGCAGACATTACCAGCAGCGGCATCTCCGGATGCACGGCGCGGATGTCGCTAATCGCCTCGAAGACCTGGCTCGTATTCTGCGCGGCGACGAGCACGACATCCACATCGAGTTTGTCCAGCGAATCATCCTCGGCCACGGGCACGATCGCAATCACGATGTGGCCATCGAAGATCGTCTGAAAGCCGAGCATGCGTAGCGGATCGCCAGCAATGACGCCCACGCGCAGCCGCGGGTCCGGCCGCATCAGCTGCATCTGCGCGGGGGGTGTGGCCTGCTTCACCATGCGCCTTGCCTCCGTGCCGCTCTGCAAAATTCTTGCAACGGCTACAGCTTGGGCAGCACGATGCCGGTCTGGTTTTGATACTTGCCCTTGCGATCGGCGTAGCTCACTTCGCAGACCTCGTCGGACTGGAAGAAGAGAATCTGGCAGAGACCTTCGTTCGCGTAAACCTTCGCGGGCAGCGGCGTGGTGTTCGAGATCTCGAGCGTCACGTAGCCTTCCCACTCCGGCTCAAACGGCGTCACGTTCACGATGATGCCGCAACGTGCGTAGGTGGATTTGCCGACGCAGATGGTGAGCACGTCGCGCGGGATCTTGAAGTACTCCACCGAGCGGGCGAGCGCGAAGGAGTTCGGCGGAACGATGATGCTCGTACCCGTCACCGAGACGAAGCTGCGCTCATCGAAGTTCTTCGGATCGATGATGGCGCTGTTTACGTTGGTGAAGATCTTGAATTCGTCGGAGACGCGAAGATCATATCCGTAGGAAGAGAGTCCGTAGGAGATGCATCCCTCCTTGACCTGCTTCTCGCTGAAGGGGGAGATCATACCGTTTTTGGTGGCCTGCTCGCGGATCCATTTGTCGCTCTTGATTGCCAATGCCTCTCCTCGCGGGGTACTCCCCGCACCGTTTTTCAGGTGTTGTCACAAAAGTAACAGGTGACCAATTCCATTATGTTGCAGTTAATGGGCAATCTTAAATGGAAAATGATGCGTTGACAATCGCCAACTGACTTCATACCATCAGTTAGCGGCGCTTCGCGTTCGATGTCGCAATTCCCAGAGAGAAGGCCAACTTTTGATCAAGCAGGACCTTATCCAGCGTGTAGTGGAACGTACGGGATTGCCGCGGACGAAAGCCGAGGCAGCCGTGGACACCATCTTCGACAGCATGAAGAAGGCGCTCTCCAGCGGAGAACGCATCGAACTGCGCGGATTTGGCGTGTTTAATGTGCGTCCTCGCAAGACAGGCATCGGCCGCAACCCGCGGACCGGCGCCGAGGTCAGCATCGCCCCCGGCAAGGCTGTCCGCTTCAAGCCGGGCAAAGAGCTCCACCTGCTCGACTAATTGTTGCCCCTGCACCACCTGTACGATTTTGCGTTCTGTGAGATTTTAAGAGGCACTCCCGCGCCATGAGCACATTCGGATTACTTGACGTCACGCCTGCCATCGATACGATGCAGGCAGTCCAGCCAGTGCCCTACTGGCGGAGCTCGACGCGCCGTCTGGTGCTGCAGGCCCTCCTCGCTGCATTTACCTTCTTCTCAACCACCGTCATCGGCATGCGGTACATGTACAACTTCCGCCTGGGCCTGCCGCCGCTGGTCACCGATGCCGACATCTTCCCCTACAAGTGGATCTTCCAGAACCTGAACCACTTCGCGGACGGCCTGCCCTTCTCGCTGACGCTGCTCGGGATCCTGCTCTGCCATGAGTTCGGCCACTTCATCGCCTGCCAGCGCCACCGCGTGAAGGCCACCCTGCCCTATATGCTGCCCGCCCCCACGCTGAGTGGCACAGCTGGCGCCGTGATCCGCCTGCGCTCGCGCATCAAGTCGCGCAAGGCCCTGCTGCACATCGGCGCCTCCGGCCCCATCTGCGGCTTCATCTTCGCACTGCCCTGCCTCGTCTACGGCCTCTGGCTCTCAATCCCCATTGCTCCGGGCTCTGCCGGTGAGCTGGATCACTTCCGCGTGAACTCGCCGCTGATCATCATCCTGCTGCGCAACGCTGTGCACTTCTTCAAGCCGGATACCCCGGGCCTGCTGCAAATGGTGCCGCACCCCATCCTGGTCGCCTCCTGGGTCGGCGTCTTCATCACCTCGCTGAACCTGCTGCCCGCAGGCCAGCTGGACGGCGGACACGTCGTCTACTCGGTCTCGCCCAAGCTGCACAAGGCGTGCACGAACCTGACGATCCTGCTGGCCATTGTCGCCGGCGCCGGTCTCTGGATCGGCTGGATGCTCTGGGCCGTTTTGCTGATGCTCCCCGGGATGAAGCACCCCACGGTGAAGGCCACCGAAGAGGATCTGGAGTCACCACGCATGGGCCTGGTCTGCGTCTGCGGCGTGATGTTCCTACTTACGATGATGCTGCAGCCCTTCAACGGCACCAGCCTGATCGAGCTCTTCCACAAACTCCACTATTAGTGCTGCGCGCACGGCGAATAGCGCTTCGCGCAGAAGCAGATTCCTCCGCTACGCTACGGAATGACAATAAAGTAAAAGTATGCCTCTTCTCGCACAACGTGCGGGCCGCGCGAAGCGCTCTTCGCCGTCCGCGCACGATCACATCAAATGCATCGCATCCACATCCACAATCAAGTTCCTGCGGGGGATACCCGCTGCATCTGCGTGCGCCAGCATGGCGCGCAGTGTGCGCTGTAACGCGGAGCGCTGCTGCGCCTTCAGCACGAAGTGGTAGCGGTAGACACGCTTGAGCCGGACAATCGGCGCGGCGGCCGGCCCGAGCACGCGAATGTTTTCCAGCGGCGTCTTCTGGAACCAGCGGCCCAGCACGGCGGACCAGCCCGTCGCCTCCTCCAGCTTCGTGCTCTGGATCACCACGTTCGCCAGCACGCCGTACGGCGGATAGTGCATGAAGCGGCGGAAGTGCATCTCCTTCGCGGCGAAGCCGGTGTAGTTGTGCTGCGCGGCGAACTCGATGGCGTAGTGATCGGGATGGTAGGTCTGCACGACAACCTTGCCAGGCAGCTCACCACGTCCCGCGCGTCCTGAGACCTGCGTCAGCAGCTGGAAGACGCGTTCAGCGGCGCGGAAGTCCGGCAGGTTGAGCGCGAAGTCTGCGCCGATGACGCCGACCAGCGTAACGCCGTGAATGTCGTGTCCTTTGGCGATCATCTGTGTGCCGACGAGCAGGTTGATCTCGCCCGAGTGCAGCCGCGTGAGCAGGCGCTCCATATCGCCGCGACCGCGCACGGTATCGCGATCCATGCGGCCGATGCGCGCGTTGGGAAAGATCTCCTGCAGGCGCTCTTCGCCCTGCTGCGAACCCGCGCCGAGAAAGTACAGATGCTCGCTCTCGCACTTTGGGCAGACCTTCGGCACATTGCGCCGGTAGCCGCAGTAGTGGCACTCCAGCCGCTGGCCCGGCTGCGCGTGCAGATCCGAACCCACAACCGGCTTGTGATACGTGAGCGAGATGGCGCAGTTCTCGCACTCTAACTTATCTCCACAAGCCCGGCACATCACGACGAAGGAGTAGCCCCTGCGGTTGAGCAGGATGATCACCTGCTCGCCACGATCGAGCGTGGCCTGTGTCTCTTCAATGAGCTTGCGCGAGAAGATATTCTCCGCGCCGGTCTCCTGAAACTCGCGGCGCATGTCGATCAGCTCCACTGCGGGCAGCGGACGATCCATCACGCGGTCCAGTATCTCGATGCGCGCGTACTTCCCCTTCTCCGCATTCGACCAGCTCTCCAGCGACGGCGTGGCCGAGCCGAGCACGACGGTCGCCTCATTCAACTTCGCACGCATCACGGCGGTGTCGCGACCGTGGTAGCGCGGCGTCTCCTCCTGCTTGTAGCTGGAGTCGTGCTCTTCATCGACAATGATGAGGCCAAGATCGACCGCCGGCGCAAAGACGGCCGAGCGCGTGCCCACGACGATGCGCGCCTCGCCGCGGCGTATGCGGTGCCACTGCTCGGCGCGCTCGTCTGGCGTAAGCGCGGAGTGCAGCAGCGCCACCTCGTCGGCAAACGCAGCATGCAACTGACCGGCCATCGACGGCGTGAGCCCGATCTCCGGGACTAAAAGAATGGCGGATTTCCCTGCCGTCAGCGCACGCTGCATCGCCGCAAGATAGACCGCCGTCTTGCCCGAGCCGGTGACGCCGTAGAGCAGGTGCGGTTTGAACTTGGCCGTGTTCATCGACGTGGTGATGTCGTCGAGCGCAATCGTCTGCGCGCGGTTCAGCACGTGCTCGTGCGTCTGCGTCTTGTGCGCGGTCTGCAGACTGGTAAGCAGGAAGCTCTCCGGCACCTCGTCGATGCGCACTATTTTCTTCGTTACGAGCGTGCCTAGCGTGGAGGTGGGCACATCGAGCTCGCGCAGAGCGCTGACTGTCATCATGCCACCGGCGGCCATGATCTCTGCCATGATGGCTTGCTGATTCTCATTTAATTTTGGCAGACGAACGTCCGGAACCAGCACCGCGATCTTTTCCATGCGGCGGGCGTCGCGCGACTCGGCGACCGCCTCGCGCGCAAGCCACCTCTTCTTCACCATATCTTCAAGCAGCTGCTTGTTCGCCTGCGTGGCCGAGCGGATCGCCGAAAGCTTGCCGGCCTCGCCGCTCTCCAGGTAATTCAGCACGGCGTACTCGCGGTTCTGCTCCTCGGGTGTCTTGCGTGAACGGCGCGATGCGCCCTTCTCCGCGCCGTCGTAGAGGATCTTCTTGCCGGTATCGGTAATGGCATAGAGGAACTGCCGTTTGACCTCGGCTGCAAGCGGCAGCATGCCACGCAGGACCTCGCCCAGCGGCGCAACGTAGTAGCTCGCGATCCACTCGGCGAGCTTCATCAGTTCGTCGGGCAGCAGCGGCTCGGCGTCGAGCACCTGCTGCACCGGCTTGGTCTCATACGCCGGCTTGTCGTCATGCACGCGGACGACGACGCCCATCAGCTTCTGTCCGGAGAACGGCACCAGCACGCGCGCGCCGACCTGCGGCACCACGTCACTCACCGCGTAGGTGAAGGGCCGGTCCAGCGGCACGGGCAGAGCGACATCAGCGTAGGAGGACATCTACTTAGAGTAGTTTGTGAGACTGTGAATTAGCGACTACGGCAAAAATAGCGAAGAGACTTCCATATCTTGCTTAAGCGCGCGGCTTAATAGCATCCAAGAAAGATGCCACGTCCTTTTTTACGAGCGTATTAAATGGCCGTGGTCCACCTATGACCTCTTCATAAACGATATCTACAAACTCCTGGAGATCCTTGAAGTACTTTTCATCAGCACCTTCGTCAAACTCTCCTAGCGTAGCCTTTGCAAGGATTGTGGCGAGATCGTTGTGCGACAGCATCTTGTTACGAACGTCGTCAAGTTTATTCGCCAAGCCATTCAACTCCCCGGCTAGCCGCTCAAGGCGAAAACGCACAGAATCAGACCACCCACCGTACTTGAGTATGTAGTCAATACCCAACGTTATTTTTCCGCTAGTAACTGCTTTATCGTGAAGTTTCCTTATCTGCAGGAGCGAATACTCATGACTGATAACAAAAAGACGGTACCATTCCCCGCCGATAAATGAATTCAGAAATTCAATATTGCGAGGGTTTTTATCAAATAGTGCAAGATGATTAAGCCAACATTCATGCGCGTTATCGCAGAGATCACAGAAGGCTTCAACAATGATGGGAGAAAGTGGATGGGGTGATTTGCTCATTACTATCCCTTCTTCGGTGCCTGCAGCCCCATCTCCGCCATCACACGCTGCAGATCCTTCCACGCTTCGCCCTTCTGCCGCGGATCGCGCAGCAGAAAAGCCGGATGGTACGTCACTGCGACTTTGGCTCCGCGAACCGAGTACCAGTTGCCGCGCAATGAGGCGAGCGACTGCTTTACGCCGAGCAGGTACGTCGCTGCCGTGCCGCCGAGGGCGACGATCACCTTCGGCTGCACCACGTCGATCTGCTCCAGCAGGAAGGGCGAGCAGGTCGTCGCCTCCACGTACTCGGGGGTGCGGTTGCCGGGTGGGCGGCACTTTACGATGTTGGCGATGTAGACCTGTTCGCGTTTGAGGCCCATCGCCGTGATCATGTTGTTCAGCAGCTGCCCTGCCTTGCCGACGAAGGGCAGGCCGGACATATCCTCGTCCGCGCCGGGGCCTTCACCGACGAACATCAGCGTGGCGTTCGGGTCGCCGTCGCCGAAGACGATCTTGTGGCGGCCGCCGTAAGCCAGCGGGCAGCGCGTGCAGTCACCGATGATGTTCTGGATGGCGGCCAGCGCCTCGGCCTTCTTCGCCGGAGCGATGCGCTCGGCAGGCAGCGGCGCGAGCAGGTCAAAGCTGACAGGCTTCGGCATGGGTGCTTCCTTATTCTCGAAGGCTTCGATGGGGGGCGTGTCGTCTGCTGGAGGAGCAGGACGCGGGGGTGCAGGCTTTACATCCCGCTGCGGCATGGGCGGGGCCGTGTGAGCGGCGGCCACAGGCGCAGGAGTGGGCTCATGGGTTCGTACCGGTTCTGAGACCGGCTCAGGCGCGCTTGCAGGCTCCAGCTCAATGGCTGGCGGAGCCTCGCCCCGGCGATACAGATCGTAGACGCCGAGGTCGCGGAGGTAATCGACGTACGCGCGCACAGCCAGACGGGTTTCTTCAGTAGTAGCCATCGTGATCCCGTCGTAGCCGTACGGCTTACTTGATGTCGAACTCCGGACGCGGTACCGGCTCGGTGAAGACGTACTTCACGTGGCCGGCGCGAATCTCGTCCTGCGCCACGCGGCATGCCTTGGTGGACTGCGTGTTCACCATGGGCAGGGCGCCGGATTGCAGCTGACGCGCGCGGCGTGCAGCCACCTTCACCAGGTTGTAGCGATTGTCGAACGTGCTCTCGATCCTCATCCTTGCACCTCATTCATAGAAGAAGTAGTGATGGCCGTCTACGCAAAATCTGCGCAGAGCGGGTCGAGCCTGAAGTTGAAACGTAGTTCGATTAGACCTTAGAATCCCCCGCCGTGCCAAGTGCAGGCCGGCAAGTTGCGGTGGATAACTTGAATTTATTTTTGCGGACTATCTGGCCACGCCGAAGCTGGCGAGCACCGACCGCAACCGTGGCGAGCTGGCACGCGTCTCGCAACTGGCCGCCATCGTGCGCATCTCGCTGCTCTCTTCATGGTCCGCGCC
>Ga0206925_1086_pt1 | contig 19271 bp, 19 predicted proteins | sample Alteio_BWOrgHeat_62_FD_152944 | JGI IMG/M metagenome (GOLD analysis project Ga0206925, IMG submission 152944) | Enriched cells from forest soil in Barre Woods Harvard Forest LTER site, Petersham, Massachusetts, United States -... | ecosystem: Environmental > Terrestrial > Soil > Temperate forest >...
GTTCTGTGGAATCTTCGGTTCCGCCAGGAGCCACATGGCCTTGGGGAAAACCAGGAAGCAGCCGCGATCGTCGAACTGGTTCACGCGGATCTGCTGTTGCGCCAACGATCCGCCGAACACCGCCATCGTCCGGTCGTAGTAAGCCGATCCGTTGTTGGGTTCAGCGCCACCGCCTGGGGGGCCCGCGTCTTTTAACGCTTGGAAAGTATTACTTATCGAGCGTAAGCGCCCCAGCCCGCGAACAGTACCGAAAGGGATAACCCTCCCTAGCCCGTCTTATGCATGACGGTGCTTCCGCGGCCGGATGATCGTCAACTTCCCGATTGGAGTCGAGCCTGTCCATGGCCTGAGATGGCCTTTGAAGATTTGCGTCGCGGCAGGTTTGTTGGGTTGGAACGACGGGTAGAGTGGGGCGATGCCTGCCCCGTCGTTCACGGTGCGGCCGGTTGCAGAGCGGTTGCGATCAACCGGACCAGCGTCGCCTCGGGATGGGCGGCGGCGAAGGCAAGGCGGACACGGGCGGTCATTTCGATGACTCGCGTACCGATTTTCAGCAAGCGGAGCCGCAGGGTGGCGAACTCGGCGTTGGCCAGTGCGTGGGCCTTCGGAATGGCTTCGCGGACGGTCAGCATGAGCCAGTAGGCGGCGGTATGCAGCACGAGGCGCATCTGGTTGGCGAGCGGGGAACGGCAACTGGTGCGGTCGGAGGCCAGTTGGGCCTTGTGCATCTTGATCAGGTTCTCGGCCTGGCCGCGGGCGCAGTAGAGCGTGTCGTAGATGTGCTCGGCGGAACGGGCTTCGATGCTGGTGACGACGAAGCGGATGTCGAGGCCGAGCGTGGTTGCTTCGATGCGCGCGCAGGCGCGGCGGTCCTTCTTCCAGGATTTGGCCTGGTAACGCGTCTCGGCATAGGCGCGCAGGCAGGGCTTCTGCTCCAGCGCCCGGCGGGTGCGGACATCGTCGGCCGTCTCCTCGACCGCCGCGGCAAGGACGGTGTTCCCCGACAGCCCGAAGACGTAATCGATCCCGTTGTCGTCGCACCAGTCCATGACCTCGGGACGGCCGTAATGGCTATCGCCACGGATCGTCAGCTTGGTTTCCGGCCAGCGGCGGCGAATACGACGGACCAGACGGCGCAGATGCCCTCGGATTTCCTTGCCGGAGGGCGTCTTGCCCGGCCGCAGGATCATCGTCACCGGGCGGCTGGTCGCTGTGTCGTAGACATGGATCGGCAGGAAGCAGCGCTCGTCGTAATGGGCATTGAACATCGACAACTGCTGGGTGCCGTGCACCTCGTCGCAGGTGTCGTCGATGTCGAGCGTCACCGCTTCGGGCGGTGTCGCGTAGCTGGCACACCACAGATCGACCAGAACCTCCATCAGCCGGATAACCTCGCGCAGGCTGGGCGCATTCTCCCAGCGCGATATCGTCGATTGCGAGCACAAGTCGGCGCCGCTGTCCGGCAGGCGACCGCAAGCCAGCTTGAAGGCTGGGTCAAATCGCAGATGATCGAGGTCGTTGCCATCCTCCCAACCGCAGGCGATCGCCAGGATGCGAGCACGCAGAATGTCGGCCAGGCTGTGAGTGATCCGCACCGGATCGCGGTGATCAAAAATCACCGCCGCAAACTTGGCGGCAAGTCCGAGACGCCGATCGGCCTCCGCCAACAGCATCACGCCGCCGTCCGAACTGATCCGCCCGCCGTCAAAGGCGGCGGTGATTTTCTTGCGGCAAACGGCTGGAAACGAGAACGGCAGAAGGGTATCGTCGGTCATGGCGGGTGTGGCGCTTTCGTCGCTTTGTGATGGTTGTGTTTGGCGACAAAATCATACACAAAATCAACGTATTACGCTACATCCGCCATGCCAGTTCAGGCCACTGATGCATAAGAGCGGCTAGAGCCCGAGTCGGCCGGCTGCGCCGCGGCGGAACATGTTTCCTAAACGGATATATCCATGAACGCTCTCCCTTTTCTTGTGGCCAGTTTGCCGCATGATCTCCCACTCCTCGGCGCCGTTGGCCGCGGCCGACGTCGCAAATCCTGCCCGCAGGGAATGACCAGAGACGCGTGCCACCCACGCCTTGATCTTGTTCGCGGGCATCCCCTTCGCCTTGCCACAACGCGTTACTGCAGCCTTGATAATTCGTGCGACCGTTCCATCCCAAAGGGTTCAGATTTCGCACGATCACAAGCCCACGGTGTTTTACGAGTTGCCCGGCTCCTTTGGGAGTTTTTCATTAACGAGGAATTAGCCACGGACAATCCCTTCAAGCGTGTCCGCCTTTCCTCATTGCCGGCCAGAAGCACGCTGTGGGTTCGGAGTCAGGTCGAGTCGTTCATCCGACAGGCCGACGAACTTCAATATGGTGGGATCGGAACGGCGGCGCTTCTGGCATTTGAGCTTTGCCAACGGCAAGGCGATGTCCTAGCTGCTGATTCCGGGGCAAGCCGCCCACCGATTCCGATTTGATGTCGCCCACCATTCCGAAATGTAAACGCCCACCGATTCCGAGATGATCTCGCCCAGGTAGGGACGCCTCTGCTGGCCGTGTTTACGGTCCTTCCTTTTGGCTTTGCCGAGGAAGGGTCCGATGCCAGCGGAGAGGACGACGATGCGCCAGGTGCGCGAGATTTTGCGATTGAAGTATGGGGCGGACATGTCGACGCGCGAGATTGCGCGGCGCGTCGGCGTGGCACCATCGACGGTGCGGACGACCCTGGAAAGGTTTGCAGGATGTGGTCTGGGCTGGCCGCCGCCCGATGACGTCACCGACAGCCTGCTGGAAGAGCGGCTCTTCAGGGGTTCCGGGAGCAAGCAGGGCCATCGCAGCCACGCCGAACCCGACTGGGCGGCCCTTCATCGGGAGATGAAGCGCAAGCACGTCACGCTACTGGTCCTGTGGGAGGAATACGCCGCCCAGCACCCCGATGGGTATCGGTACTCGCGGTTCTGTGAGCTTTACCGCGGCTGGGAAGGCAAGCTGTCGGTGACGATGCGGCAGACCCACGTCGCCGGGGAGAAGCTGTTCGTCGACTATGCGGGCGATACCGTGCCGGTGATCATCGACCGCCTGACCGGCGAGCTTCGCGAAGCACAGATCTTCGTCGCGGTGCTCGGCGCGTCGAGCTTCACTTATGCCCGGGCGACCTGGACCCAGACACTACCCGACTGGATCGACGCCCATTGCCGGGCCTTCGCGGCGATCGGCGGTGTGCCGCATCTGTTGGTGCCGGACAACACCAAGGCCGCTGTCATCCGCGCCTGCTACTACGATCCGCAGGTCAATCGGACCTATGCCGAGATGGCGGCGCATTACGACACCGCCATCCTGCCGGCGCGTCCGCGCAAGCCGCGCGACAAGGCCAAGGTGGAGGCCTGCGTCCTGATCGTCGAGCGCTGGCTGCTGGGGCGTCTGCGTCACCGGCAGTTCTTCGGCTTGTCGGAGTTGAACGCCGCCATTGGCGAGATGCTCACGGCGCTGAACGAGCATCGGTCGATCCGCCGTCTCGGCGTCACGCGGCGCCAGTTGCTGGAAGAGATCGACCGGCCGGCGTTGAAGCCGCTGCCGGTCGAACCTTACGTCCTGGCGGAATGGCGGCTTCGGCGCGTCGGGCTCGACTATCACGTCGACATCGACGGCCATTTTTATAGCGTGCCGCACCGCTACGCCCGGTGCCAGGTTGACGCCCGCCTGACCAGCCGCACCGTCGAGATCTTCCTCAAGGGTGAGCGCATCGCCGTTCATGCGCGCAACTCCGGCAACGGCAAGCACACCACCGTGCCCGACCACATGCCGTCGAGCCATCGCCGCTACGCCGACTGGACGATCGAACGCATCCGCCGCGAAGCGACGACGATCGGCCCGGCCATGGCCATGCTGTGTGAGGTGATCCTCGAACACCGGCCGCATCCCGAACAGGGCTTCCGCGCCTGCATGGGTATCGTGCGCCTGGTCAAAACCTTCGGCGCCGATCGCCTCGAAGCCGCCGCGTCCCGTGCGCTGGATATCGGCGCCAAGACCTACGGCTCGGTCAAATCCATCCTCGACAACAACCTCGATCGTCAAACCGTCGCCAAGCGCGCCGACGGCAAGGCGGTTCAGCACCCCAACATCCGCGGCGCGCGCTATTACCACTGAGGAGCATCATGCTGACCCATCCCACCCTCGATCAACTCCACCAACTCGGCCTGTTCGGCATGGCCAAGGCCTTCGACGAACTCGCCGCGTCCGATCAGGCCGCCAACCTGTCACCAGCGGAATGGCTGGGCCTGCTGCTTGACCGCGAGGCCACCTACCGCCATGACAAGAAGCTGGTGCGCCGGTTGCGCTATGCCCGATTGCGCCACCAGGCCGCTGTCGAGGATGTCGACTACCGCACCACGCGCGGGCTCGATCGCCCGCTGTTCCAGTCTCTCGTCGCCGGAAGATGGATCGACGATCACGACAATCTGATCATCTGCGGGCCAACCGGCGTCGGCAAATCATGGCTGGCGTGCGCGCTCGGCCACAAGGCTTGCCGCGATCAGCGATCCGTCCTCTATCAGCGCACCAACAAGCTCTTCGCCGATCTCGCCTTGGCCAAAGGCGACGGCCGATATGCCCGTATCTGCCGTGCCCTGTTCGGCGTCCAGTTGCTCATCCTCGACGACTTTGCCTTGGAACCGATCGATGCGCAGGCCCGCCATGACCTGCTCGAAATCGTCGAGGAACGCTATGGCCGCCGCTCAACCATCTTCACCAGCCAGATCCCCGTCGATCAATGGCATGCCGTCATCGGCGATCCGACCTATGCCGACGCCATCCTCGATCGCGTCGTTCACAACGCACACCGGATCAACCTCGAGGGCGAAAGCCTCCGAAAATCCAAATCCAGGCCCATGAAGGAGAGTTGACCGCCAAGCCTGAGCAATGCCAAATCAGAACCGCCACAGAGGCCCCTGAACTGGGCGACATCATTCCGGAATGGTGGGCGACATCAAATCGGAATCGGTGGGCGTTTACATCTCGGAATCAGTGGGCGACTTCGTCGGAATCCGCATCCTAGCTCTCGCATGGGGCAAGGTGGACGGTTCTAAAAACCTCTGGCATTCCCGCGGTCGAAATGATTCAATAAATCAATGGTTTGACATTGATTTGAGGGTGCCATGGGCCGTCTTCCTGGACTTTTCGATGTCGATGAACGCCTGAAGCGGTTGAGTGACCTGGGTGATGAGCTTCTTGGGTTCGCCGGTGCGGTGGATTTCGAGATTTTTCGCGAAGACCTGGTTGCCGCTCTGGGTTATTCCGACGGATCGCAGGGCGGCCGGCCGCCGTTTGATCCGGTGATGATGTTCAAGATCCTGGTGATCCAGGCGGCGAACAATCTCTCGGACGAGCGCGCGGAATTCCTGATCAACGATCGGCTTTCCTTCATGCGGTTCCTCGGTCTGGGGTTGGCGGATCGGGTCCCCGACGCGCGGACGATCTGGCTTTTCCGGGAGAAATTGACCAAGGCCGGGGCAATCCAAGGCTTGTTCGAGCGCTTCGATGCAGCGGTGCGGAAGGCGGGGTTTATCGCCATGGGCGGGCAGATCGTCGACGCCAGCCTGGTGGCGGCGCCCAAGCAGCACAACACCGAAGACGAGAAGAAGACGATCAAGGAAGGCCGGGTTCCGTCGACTTGGAAGGCCAAGCCGGCCAAACTCCGACACAAGGACCGCGATGCGCGTTGGACGGTCAAGTTCAGCAAGGCCAAACCGAAAGAGGACGGCACGCCGAATATCGACATCGCCATTCCGACCTTCGGCTATAAAAATCACATCGCGATCGATCGCCGTTTCGGCCTGATCCGTCGGTGGGACGCGACCAATGCCGCCGCCTATGATGGAGCGCAGATCCGCAAGGGTCTACTCGACAAGACCAACACCGCCGGTTCCGTCTGGGCCGATACCGCCTATCGCTCCAAGGCAAACGAGGAGTTCCTGGCCAGCAACGGCTTTGTCAGCCAGATCCACAGGAAGAAGACCGCCGGCCAGGCCATGCCGGATAAAATCCGGCGCGCCAACGCCCGGAGATCAGAGGTCCGCTCGCGGGTCGAACACGTCTTCGCCGTTCAGAAGGATCGGATGGACCTCTTCATCCGTACCGTCGGCATCGCCCGGGCCAGAACGAAAATCGGCATGGTCAACCTCGTCTATAACATCAAGAGGCTGATCTTCCTCAACAGGTGCGCCTATGCATGAGGTCGCGGGGCGCGCCACCAAGACACGCCCACCGGCAGAAACCAAAACCTCAGCCCCAAATTATCGGGCCGTCCGGATGCCGACACCCCCGAAATGGCCAAGTTCCGACCGAAGTCGACTTGATAGAACCGTCCAGGTCAAAGATGGGCGCGTACAAATTCGGCAGCACAAGACAGACGCCCTCGTTTGGATTCCACTTGCTGATTTACCCGAGCTTCGATTGAGGCTCGACGGAACGCCTCGGATTGCAGCACAGGTAATCACCGATAACGATGGCCGACCATGGGCGGGAAACATCCACCAGTTTCGCAAGATAGTGCGTCGAATTGCGGATGCTGCCCAACTCCCAGACACGTTGACTTTTATGGACTTGCGTCGATCGGGACTAACGGAACTGGGAAATGCAGGCGCCACCGACGATGAAATCCGGTCGGTCTCAGGTCATCTCACGCGTGAGATCGTTGCAAGATACGTCCTCCCTTCTGACGTGCAAGCCGCCCACGCATTGAAAAAGCGGCGGCGAGCCAGAACCTCCAAAGAACGCGCATGAAGGCGGACTCTATTTCAGACTGGAGGAAATCTCTCGTGGCAGGTCAGTGGGGTCAAACAGTACCTCGACGCGACGCCGTATCTCGGGGTCGATTTCATTGACGCCCTGTGGTGCAATAGGTAGCACAAGCCCACAGGCAAGCTATCACCGCCCCTTCAGCGTCTTTGCAATCGGTGCTTGAACGGCCCTTAAACCCGGAACCAAACCACCTGCCAGGCCCACAATGCAGGCAAGTGCAAGCGCTATCTCGACGATATCCATTGTGATATGCAAGTGAAACAACAATTGACCATAACCACCCCCCACCGAATTTGCCGCGTGGCCCTCGAATATTAGCCACGCTATCAGCGCACCGATCGCACCTCCGATTGTTGCCAAAAGCATGGATTCGACCAGGACCGACACAACGACCGCTCCAGGATTGAAGCCAATCGCGCGCAACGTCGCAATTTCAACAGTTCGTTTGTTGACCGCTGAAAACATCGTATTTAAAGCCCCAAAGAACGCTCCAACCGACATCACTGCTCCAACCGTAAGAGCGGCGTTACGTAACGCCTCAGTTATCCCACGGGATTGAGACGCCAGATACATTTTTTCAGTTTCAACATTCACGGTCAATTGCGGCCTGGAGCTTAGCCACATCTTCAATGAGTTGAATGAGTTTGGAGATTCAATTATCGCGGTAACGCTCTGAAAATAATCCCGAGAATATGCAGACATAAGTGTATCTGCATCTGTTAAAAGCTCGGATTCCCTTACGCTTCCTCCGCTCTCGAACGATCCAACAACTGTCCAAATATTATTTCCAGTAGTGACGATATGGTCGCCGATACTGACTCCATCGAACTGTTTCTGAACTGCGCTTCCGACCACAAGTTCGCGTACCCCGGGCTTGAACCACCGGCCGGCGACGAGCTTGATTTCAGGCCTCACCGTTGTTCCGATGGGCTTGATCCCTCTGATCACAATATTTGCATCCCCACCGGCTCGCTCCGGCAGTTCCACCAGTTCAAACGCCTCGGAGGATGCGAGCGGCATCCGGTTCGCATCATGCTCAATACCAGGAGCATCAGATATCACCGACACCGTGTCCATCGACAATGAACTCGCGCTTTCATATTGGCTTCCCCCTCGAAGTACGATGACGCGGTCGTCACGCCCATTTCCTTCGACAGCGCCCTTGAGACCGGCCACCATGGACATCATTGAGACGAATACCCCGACAACGATGGCCATACCCAGCACGATGACGACGGAGTCCCCCAAACGCCGGGGGATGGTGCACAGCCCCAGTCCGATGACAACGTAAAATTGCCGTACCATAGTCATCGCCCATCCAATGCATCGACAATCTTAAGCCGAGATGCACGGAGCGCCGGAGGTAATCCGACTACTATCGCAAGTATCGCTGCGTACCCCAATCCAGCCATAAAAACGGAGAATGGAAGGTGATCCGCCGCTTGGCCTCCAATGTTGACAAAGGGGGCAAGAATGCGGGCACCCAGAAGACCGACCGTCGCCGCCCCTAAATTTAGGAACAACCCCTCCGTCAAAACCAACACCATAACGACCCGACCAGAATATCCCAGGGTCATTAAGATAGCAAACTCCGGTATTCTATCTCGGATGGATTGTGCCATCGTATTTCCGATGAGAAACAGAATACTGAAAAATACCCCCAATATAACAGCATGGATCATAAACGTAACGTCGCCAACCTTTCTCAAGAATGAGGCAAAATTTTCTCGCTCCGTTGCTGTTTTGGTCTCGTGGGAAGAATTGGAAAAATGTTTATCAATCGACGATGCGATGTCATGGACTAATTTTGGGTTATCGACCCGCACATAATACCAAGACACCTCGTGCTTTCCGACTACTCGATTTTCATCGAGATAATCGTGATTGACAAAGAGTTGGCTTTCCGAATCGAGATCATCGGGGTCAGTATAAATCCCAACGATATCCACTCCCCAATCCATCGATTCATCTTTCTTCGTCCAATTTCCCGACCGAAACGGCACATGATCGCCAACTCGAAATCCATACCTCCGCGCAAGCGCAGCGCCGATTATACCGCCGGTGCGTAGACGGGCCATCGCGGCCACTTGCTCTTTGGGAATCCGGTATTCAGTGAATATGTCAAAATACGATTCAGGGTCAATCGCCCATGATGTTACTTTGTTCTTTGGATCTTGGTAATAGCCTCCGAACCAAATAGCCGAGGCAACCCGAGCTACACCCGGAACTTGTTCGAGTTCCCTACCATAGGCTACAGGTAGCTGGTCCCGCATACTCGGCTTCGCCCGTACGTAAAGTCGGTCAATGTGAGCGTAGTCAAGAGGGCCGTAGATTGCGTTGTCGACGGATTCCAGGAGGCCAAATAACATAAAAGATGCGACGACAGATGCTATAGTAAATACGGTCCGCAACCTATTGGCGAATAGACCAGATATAATAAGTGGGATAAATTTCATTCTAGAATCCCTCAAGGCATTTATTCAATACGCCTGAACGAAATTAGTCTCGGTATGCCGCCAGTTCCACAGTGTAAATAGGGAAGTTATTTAATAATCATTAAGAACAAGACCATCCCCCGCATTGACAGGCACCTCCTTCCATTCTCTGCGCCTTTCATATAATTCTTCTGTGATCTGCTTCGCTAAAGACTTGCCAATTGGATAGAAGGACAAGGCTGCCGCCGCCGAGAAAAATGCCAAAGCCGGAAATATTCCACCTGTCAGCTTAATTCCTTCGATTGCAGAGCCATTGTTAGCGGTGTTGGCAACAAATCCAAAATAACCGAGCACCCACCCAGCTGTGGCGCCTCCGACAGCGAGACCAACCCAGAGCGCAAATACTATTCCAGAGGTTACCGCTCCGCCCGCACGCCGCCCTGTCTTCCATTCTCCATAATCCGCGACGTCTCCCATGATTGACCACAATAAGGGTACGGAAAGGCCGCAACAGATTTGACGGATAAACTCAATCGCGATTAGACTTTGGGGCGAGCCGGAAGGAACGAGGTAAAGGGCCGCGCTAAGCCCGCCGACCGCAATCATGCTCGCGGTATATAGTCGTCGCTTCCCTAACTTGATTGATATCTTGGTTGAGAGCGCGATACCCACAATCAAGCTGCCGAGTCCCACGCCGTTGTAAACACTAAACAGATTTTCATCCAGAATATAGTACCGAAAATAGGTCAACATTACACTACCGCGAAGAGAGATTGCGATAAAATAGAAGAAGGTTGCAACGAACATCGCGCACCACGCTCTATTTCTAAATAGATCTGCAATATCACTTGCGACACTAGTTTGTTGGCTGTCGGTCGGTTGTATACGCTCGCGTGTTGACAGGAACGCCGCGACAGAAAGCGCCCCCCCAAGACAAGATAGGATACCCATGGTGATTTGGTAGCCACGCGCGTCGCTCCCCCCTCCGAACAGCCGGACGAGCGGCAACGCTAGGCTCGATACGACGAATGATGCACAAGTGGCCGCGATTTCTCTCACCGATGAAATGCTTGTTCTTTCATCCGGGTCCGACGTCATTACGGTAGTGATGGAGGCATACGGCACGTTATTCATTGTATAGACGGCCCTGAGCAACAAATAAGTCGCCCAAGCATATATGACTTTTCCATAATCTGAGAAATTGGGGGTGAAAAAGGTGAGGGATCCGACGATCCCGAACGGGAGTGCGGTCCAAAGCAACCACGGTCGAAAACGGCCCCAGCGGGAGCGAGTGCGGTCCGCTATCATTCCCATGACTGGATTGAAAAAGGCTGCTGCAATTCCAACAACGAAAAATAAGTTTGCGGCCTGATTGGGCGACAAACCATACGTGTCAACATAAAAACTGAACTGCAGACAAATCATTGCTTGAAAGATAAAGTTGGCGGCAACATCGCCTAAGCTGTACCCGATTTTTTCCTTCATAGACACACGCGCCATTTTCTACCTCGCGTTCACGGAGCATACAACAGCAGTGCTCGCGCACAAATTATGTCGGCTAGAGAGGCTGCGAATCACGCGCTGTCGACCGGACTCTGAGACACATAGGTTCCGGCTGTTCGCCCATGTCTCCTGATTATGTTGTTTCAGGGTTGGGAGTCAATTTTCGAAACGCTAACAGTGAAATAAAGAGATGTTCCATTCAGGCGCTTAGCGGGTTACACTTGGCCCCGAATAGGGGTTTACAAATTCCTATCGAGGAAATTGATAGATCGGTCAGAACTGTGGCGGGCGCCGGTCCACGATGCAATGGGCACGTATTATTCTAAGTTTTGCCGCCGAGAACTGTCGAAAACCGTCTGCCATTTTTTCCGAAGAGTGTCTACCTAGGGTTTGCGATTGGACCGCGCAATTGGTCGGGTAACGTTTCATTCTTGTAAAACTTGGTGACCGATACCTCCCGCCTCCACCACGTGTCCGCAGTGAAATCTGCGCGGCGCGTGGCGCGACGAATACCGCCGACTTGCGCACTGTGCGTGCGGCGTTGACAAGAAATTTCATTAAAAAAATAGTCTGCTTGTATCCGTGGGAAATAGCTCGACCGAACGTAAGTATTAAGAAGATCCCCTTTCCTGAAGCGGCCCGCTTGCGCAAGCAAGATCTTAGCGGTATATCTGGAGTCTGCCAAATTGGGCAGTTGCTTTAAATAGTTCAATCAGATCTAGTAATACTAATTTTGGAGGAGAGTGGTATGGCAAATATATTTGAAGATAAAAATGGTCGATATTTTGTATTAGTTAATGAAGAGGGTCAGCATTCCATGTGGCCCACTGTTGTCGATGTGCCCGCTGGCTGGTCCATAATTTTTGGTGATGCGACGCGCGATGATTGCCTGAAATATATTGAATCAAATTGGACAGATTTGCGTCCTCGGAGCTTAGTGAATTTGATGAATGGCAGTGTGTGAATAATATCGGCAGCTGCGGAAGCACGAGAATGGTCAACGTTTTTCCGCGCTTTGTCTTCTCGATGGACATAGGCCGACGCGGGAGAACCTGCCCGTAGCAACGGAGTTGGATCGTCCCCGTAATCTGTTTTGCTCGCGTCAATTGTTGGTGCACCAGATCATTTCTGAGACCCCGGTCCTTCAGCCGCTTTTGATAGTTGCCAACGGGTATCTTGTGGTACTCCAGACGGGGTGCGGGATCGCGTATCCTCTAATATTCTCCCCCGCTCCACCCTGCAATCGGCCGGCCGTGGCTTCTCAGGTTCGATATCCAAGCGACTGGTGACTTTCGGAAACGACACAGGGTCAACGCATCCGATGTGAGTGCCTTCTTCATCATCGCAGCCCTGATTGGAGAGCCGCACCTTTAAACAATTTATATTGGCCTAGTTTGTAATTCTGATTATCTGAATTAACTTCTTTTCGGAGATTTAACATGGCGCGGCTGGGACTCATTGGAGTGGGGGCGTTTGGGCTGTTGATCGTTCGGCATTTAGCACCGTATTTTGAAATTGTTGCCCATGACATTTCCGATCAAATGGGAAGGCGCACCAAGCTCTTCAATATTAAAATGGTGAATGTTGAGCAAGTGGCTCAGGTTGATGTTCTGATTATCGCCGTCCCAATACCGAACATCGAAGATGTCGCAAGACGGATTGCACCTCACGTTCGCCCCAATCTGCTCGTTCTAGACGTTGCTTCCGTAAAAGAAAAGCCTGCGGAGCAACTGAGATCGATCCTGCCCGAATACGTCGAGATCATTTGCACCCACCCGCTATTTGGCCCACAGAGTGCTCAAAAAAGTATATATGGCATGAAGATAGTGTTGTGTCCGATCCGAACGAGGAGGCTGCGTCTGGTAACCCGGTTTCTTGAGCGAGAACTTGGTTTAGAAGTTGTATTGGCGACACCGTCGGAACATGACCGAGAGATAGCAGCGATTCAAGGACTTACCCATCTAATTGCGAAAGTGTTAGTGCGGATGGAGCCCCTGCCGACTTCGTTACGCACTAACAGCTTTGACCTACTCATGCGCGCCGTGAATCTCGTGCGACACGATAGCGACGAGCTCTTTTTCGCTATCGAGCGCGAAAATCGCTATGCCGCAGATGTACGGAAAAAATTCTTCTCCGTCGCGAATGACCTCAACGCGTTGCTCGATAAAGTGCGACCTTAAATGATGCTTGCGTGTTCGAGTGGCGAAGTTCCAAAATCAATAATCAAGCGACGCACGACCTGTTGAAGCCCGTGATTTCTCTCATCGACGATGATCGTGTCTATGTCGTCGGCTGTGAAGAATCGCTCTCCGGACATTTCCCGATATCAGGGAGGAGTCACACCAAGCGGTGTTTGATTCGGGCCCGATCGAACGCCACCATGTGGCATGTCCAGCGGAAACACAGTTAAGGCATTGACGGAAAAGAGAAACGATCTGGTTCGGCAGATCGAAAAGCATCAGGCCGCGATCCGCCAACTCAATCACGACATCGACAGCATCGATGGTGCGCTCCGACTGTTCGGGGCGCCGACGCAAGCCACGGAAGCAGCGTTTCCTTGCTATCGCAAGGAGATATCCCGGATCGTGGTTGGAGCCCTGCGCGAGGCTGGTGGGCCGATGACAGTCAAAGCCTTGGCCGACAGCCTTGTTGACGAGGATGAATCCTGAACTTCGGCCTTCATCCGTGACCAGGCCGCCTTCGAAACCCGAATATGACCTGCTCGTCTTCACGTAAGCGTCCGGTGATGGCCGTCAGCCTTTTTTGAGGCGCTTGGTATAGGCCATTTTACCGGCATGGCGACGTTTGGCGATTGCGCCGACACCAAGTCCGATGATGAGAGTGTCGATCTTTTCCGGATCATATTTTTCGCCATACCACTCGATGGCTTCGCGATATCGGGCGCCCTTGCCTTTGGCCATGATGTCGATGAAGTCGTAATAGCCTGGGACGCCGCCGACATCCTCCGGCGGCGCTCTGCGTTCACCTTCGATGAACCGCGGATATTTGATGTCAGGCTGCGCGGGCTCGACGGCTTCGATGACGATCAGGTGTGACCAGTCGTCACCGAAGTCATAGGTGTAGTCCAATGCCTCGACGCCTCTGGCGATGAGCGTCTCGAGCTTCACATTCCTGGCGTTTTTCAGATCGGCGGGAGGATCGAGGTCCGGATCCGTAATGCCGTATTCGATCCCATCCACGTGGAACTGGTAGAGGTGATAGTCCTGCCAAGGCATCGCGGCCTGGATGACGTCGTGCAGTCCCTTGAGGGTGAGGCCGAGCGGTACCTCGACGCGACGCCATATCTCGGGGTCGATCTCATCGAGGCTGATATGGAGGCGGGCGATCAACTCCTGGTCGTTCATGCGGCGATATCCGTTGGTGCTCGCTTCCAGTTCCAGGGCAGCAGTTCGTCGATTTGCTTGATCGGATGATCGGCGATCCTGCCGAGGATGTCCCGCAGATAGGCTTCGGGGTCAAGGCCGTTGAGCTTGGCAGTCTGGATGACGGAGTACATCATGGCAGCGCGCTCACCGCCGGTGTCGGAACCGGCGAACAGCCAGTTCTTGCGCCCCAAAGCGAGCGGGCGGATGGCCCGCTCGGCGGCATTGTTGGTCATTTCGAGTCGACCATCAGTGGTGTAGCGCAGAAGCGCGTCCCAACGGGTCAGGGCGTAGCGGATGGCGCCGGCCAGCGATGACTTGCCGCTGATCTTGAGCAGGGTCTCCTCGAAGAAGCCCTTGAGTTCGGCCAACAGAGGCAGGCTTTTGTCCTGGCGCACGGCCAGGCGCTCCGCCGGCTCCTTGCCTGCAATCGCCTTCTCGATGCCGAACAGCGCGGCGATGCGTTCCAGTGCCTCTTCGCTCAGGGGCGATTTGGTCTTCGTATGCACCTCGTAGATTTACCGTCTTGCGTGCGCCCAGCAGGCCACCTCAGTCAGCGTGACCCGGCCGTCTGAGCCAAGTCTGTAGAGTTCCTTGAAGCCGGCGTAGGCATCCTGATCCTCATCACGACTGGCGACTCGCCAGCGGCCGACACCGCATCGCTGACAACGATCGGAACGATGTCGTTGCCCACATCCGTAGGCAGAACGTCTCGGTACCGGTGGCACCAAGCGTAGAGTTGATTGGGGTTAAGTGTGTAACGCCGCGCCACAGAGGCTATCGTCGCATCAGGCGACAAAGCCTCAGCGACGATCCGCCGCTTCACCGATACCGGCCAACGCCGGCGACGGGCCGTCCTATCCCATCGACCATCCATGCGAACTTGCCCCAGGATAAATCCCGGAACATCATCCGACAGAAGGGGCCGAACCGGCAGGCGGCCATGACCGGACGTTTACGTCTTCACCGCCATTGACGATGTAGAGCCGGCCGTCTTCCGGTTCCAGTTCGCTGGCGATCTCGTTGAGCCAGTCTTCGTCTTCGTCGAGGATCTTGGCGACATAGCCGATGGAATATACGCGGGAGATTGCCGCCAAGGTCAGGCAGCCTCGGCTCTTACCTCGGAACGGCGGTGGCGAGTTCCCGCCGCCAACGATAGATCTGGTTGGCACCGACATCCGCCCGCCGCGCCACGTCGCTGACGACCGCGCCTGGCGCTAAGGCTGCCGTTACGATCGTGCGCTTCTGCTCGTCGCTCCACTTGCGATGCCGTTCGACACCGGCAATGATCTGGAAATGCCCCATCGCACCGTCTCTTGCATCGGTGCAAACACCAGTCCTTGCACCGGTGTGCGATTACGCCAGATCAGACATTGCTCCGGTAGGCGGCCGTCAACGGAGGGTTACTGTCCAACGCCGTTCGGAACAGATACTTGTGCCGCTCATCCCTGGGTTTGGCCATCGGCAATCCCCTGAAAATCCTCATGGAATCGAATCATAATCCCGGTATTTTGGGAACCCGAAATCGCAAGAAAGCCGGGGTCAATACCCCGATTTCTTGCGGAATTGATTATTTGGCAACACCGAAATTCCGTTACCAATCAATGGGTTTCGGATTGTTCCCAGCCGACTAAGTCAAATTCTGAATATTATCGATCTCCGCCCACTCCTGACTGTTCCACAGCAATTGAAACGCATCGGAACACGACATCACCTGATCAAATGTTCCTCTATCTACGATCGAACCATCTTTCAAAACCCAAATCTCGTCGAAATTTCTCAAAAGATGCAACCGATGGAGGGTGACGATACACGTTAATTCGGGAAATTCGATGAAGAGCCGACGGAATATTTCGCTTTCCGTATGGAGATCAACACTACTAGTAGGCTCGTCTAGTAAAAGGAGAGATGAGTCACTAGATGCAATCAAACCACGAGCCAAAGCAAGCCTCTGCTTTTGTCCGCCCGAAAGGTTTACACCACCTTCGCGGAGATCATGCATAAACCTCTTGGGAATTGATTTAACAACAGAATCAAAGGCGGATACATAAATCGCTCTATTTAGGACGGACTCAAGAATACTCTCTCCAAGCGTCAAATTGAATAAGATTGTATTCTCGAATATCTCTGCCTCCTGAGTTACCAAACTCGACATGTTGGATAAAATACTTAGGTTCTCATATTCTTTTCCATCGACGAGCATATTTGCACTCGAAGACACGAGGAGCCCCCGTATTAAGGCTAGGAGGGTGGACTTTCCCGCCCCGCTTGTCCCCACCACTGCTATTTTTCTTCCGGAGCGAATCTCCAGAGACACATCGCGAATTCCATGAACACGGTTGCTTGTTTTTTCATAGGAATAGGAAAGGTTCCTGATAGAAATTTGGGTCCACACTCGCGGGAAGTCAGTGAAAATATTATTTCGCTTCAGGCATGAGTGGGCATCTAATATTTTTTCTACGCTTCGCACATCCGAATATTGATTTAGATAATTCCCGATAATCGTGATCGATTGAAAAAACATCATATTAATCATGAGTAGAAATTGGAATACCGCCACCACTGAGCCAGGGGATATCGCAGAATTTAGAGCAATATTTACGCCGACATATCCAGCAATTATTGCCACTTGAGAAAGAACCAAGCAAAAATTAATTACCGCCCATTTTCTTTCGATAAGAGCAGAATGCAACCAGGATGTGTGATTATACTTTATAAATCTCCGGCCCAACTCAGACTGCGTTCTCGATCGCAATCTGAGATTTACGATAGTGGTCATATTACCGATATAATCACCAAGCCCTGTGTTTACATGATGTTCGCCATTTGTGACTCGCCTCAATAGTGGCATGAGCCTTCGATCAAACCTGCTGAGCAAGCGAAATGTCAACAATGTTGTTATAATGGAGAGAGCGGAAATTATCGGGGAGTAAATACTTAGTGATACGATGCTAACGACAAATCGAGTTGTAACCATTATCGCCATAGATTGGCTTCCTGAGAACTCGAATAATCCGCGACTAGCACGTGTAATCCGGCTAACCGAATCTGAGGAGTGGTTGTTCACATGCCATCCCAACGGTAATTCCGAAATCTTTGCATACAGGTCAGTGATAAACGCTTGTTGGATTTGGAATGCCCCCCGCCTTTCTAAGACTCGTGCTGGTCCATGGAAAAGCCAGAATGCGATGGTGGCCACCCCGTAAAGGGCTGTCCAAAGCAGCGGCTCTCGCAAAAGGTCGGGGGACCTATTGATCGCGGAGTTAACTATTTGGGATATGATCAACGGCTCCGTGCATGTAATTGTATTTGCTACAATAAACATAAAATACATAAGAATTAATGTGCGACGTCTGTTGGAAAATCTCCACGCCATAGAAAACATATATCCCATTTGATTTATTAGATATTTCATGCTGCCTTCGACCAATTAAAAATTTTTCCTATTGTGCATTCACGTATTTCGGGGTACATCTTAGATATTCACATGTTTTTTTATTTCACAGATGGCAGCGCCAACCACTTCCCTTGGGGTAAAGCCATCTTCTTCCGTGTTGTGTATATTGTTAAGGGAGATTGCAATCTAATATTTCTACTAATGGTCTGGCCGGATCGTCCTGCGATAAACTAAAAAGTCGGACCATATTATCTATAAAATTTACTATCGTATCTTCCTTATACATCCCATCTGAATACTCTATTTCTCCAGTTATATCGTTGTCTCTGAGTGTCGCTCGTATATGAAACATATTTTGTGCCCGACTTACGTTAATTTCTTCCGGTGGCCTAGCAATTTCATAGTCGGTCACTTGACTATTTCCTGGTTCACAACTGCTATTCGAGCGCCTAAAATTTACCCAGCACCAGCCTCCCGCTGCGCCGATTTCTTGCAGAAGCTTCTCAACGTAAAAATATGGGAGTGCTTGATGATCGTAGCATCTCAAATATGAGGTGGACACTTGGTTGAGTAAATCTATAAACGGAGACGCAATCGCTATCTGGCAACGCAGGGCCATTGCATCCATCATAAGCCCTACTACCTCAAGAGATTCCGGATAGTACCGCCCGGATAACATTGGAACAATCACAACGTCGCTTTGATTTAGATGGTACGATAATACGCCCATAAATACGGATAGGAACATATCACTTTCAAAAAAAGGGGCCTTCTTACTCGACTCTGGAATTTTTGAAGAAGATTTTAATTTCATTGCAAAAGGTATCGTCTTAAGTACACCGCTACCACCCGAATGCACTAAGTAGTCAGAGGGGATGGTGGATGATGGTGCGTCTCTGAGATAGTCCGACCAATACCGCATATGAGAGGCTGGCCCTGATCCGTCGAGCCAAGAATTTACACCTATCGCTATGTCTGAATATTGATATTTCGGACCGTCAATGACGGCTCCGCTATTTTTAGATAAGGATTCATATGTCGCGAAAATTTCATTTCGAACAATGCTCACCGATACCCCATCACATATAATATGATGGATAACGATACCTAATATGAAATCATCGCGTTTTACTCGAATTGCAAATATCCTGAATAATACGTCATCTTCGTCAAATATTTGCCACACTAGTTGTTCTGCGCGCCGCTTCACGACTTCTTCTTTATCATTTTCTGGGATGAGAGAAAAATCCTCATAAATTAATGGTCTAGCTGTTGGGGTCTTGAATATAAACTGGGCCCCCCCCGGAATTTCCTACTATGACACTAGACAATATCCTATGCCTATTCAACAGGACAGTTATGGCGGCGTTCATTATTTCAAGATTGACTTCGTGTCTCCACCTGACAACGAAGTGAGTTCCATTGCTGATGGCTAAGGTCCATGGCCCGCAATTTAGAGTCCTCCATCTCTCAACTTGATGACTTAGCATAGGGAAAATAGCGCGCGCGCCGCCACTTTCAAATATCGGATGGGCTTGCGACGTTTCAATTTTATTCAGATACGATAATATCTCATTTTTATTTTCACGTAGTAAGCAAAAAATTCTTTCTGGAACCTCCCTTGACGTTCCCTGTAATATCAAATTGCCGCCTCTTACTATAACCTGGAATCCAGATTCCTTGATATCATCTATAATATTACTTACTTCGATCATACAGACCTCCATTTCCGCGCCCACAATCAATGGAACGATATCATCT